>Ga0209337_1000682_pt1 | contig 27448 bp, 41 predicted proteins | sample LinPmetageLP53_FD_184044 | JGI IMG/M metagenome (GOLD analysis project Ga0209337, IMG submission 184044) | Marine viral communities from the Pacific Ocean - LP-53 (SPAdes) (version 2) | ecosystem: Environmental > Aquatic > Marine > Oceanic | place: Pacific Ocean | collected 2010-02-08 | reverse complement strand
TGAAAAAGAAGAATTTATATTTAAATATATAAATAAAAATGGATATAAGAGTTTAAAAAAGAATAGTATTATTAATCTTAAAAAAAATAAAGAATATAGAAGAATATATGATGATAAATCAACAGCATTGTTAGAAGCAAATGATCCCTTGTATGTAAATGATAATTTAGAATTAAGGATTTTAAATCAAATAGAATTAGAAAGATTACAAGGATTTCCAGATGGCTGGACTTCAATACTTACAAGAAATAGAGCTGCAAGTCTATTAGGAGATGGTTGGACTTTACCTATAATAGAACATATCTTTAGTTTTATAAAAAGATGAACAATGATATTAAACAAGAATTAGGATTTGTATATATAGTAAATGGAAAGAGATTTGTTACTAAAAAAGAAGCAGTTAAGTACAAGAAAAGCCTTAATAAACAATATTTTAACTTCTTTAATTAATTTATTAGGTTATATTACAATACTACTATATGGCTAAAAATACACAAAATAAAGATTCTGATAGTACAATAAGTACACTTTCTGATAAAAAAGAAAAGTTCTTGCAGATACTGGAACTTAATTCAGGTAATGTCTCTGTATCATGTAAGAAATCCAACATTGGAAGACAAACTTACTATCAATGGAGAGAAGCAGATCAGGAGTTTGCTGATGCTTGTGTAGATGTTAAAGAAGGTTTATTAGATTTTGCTGAATCACAATTACAAGGACTTATAAAAGAAAATAATGTTATAGCTACTATATTCTTCTTGAAGTGTAAAGGTAAGAAAAGAGGATATACAGAGAAGCAGGAATTAGAATTAGTTAGAAATATAGATGATATAAAGTTTGATGAGTTATAATTTAACTCTACATAAGAAAGATTACTTTCCACACCAATGGAAATTTCTAACATCAAAGAAGCCTGTTACAGGATTAATTTCTGGCTTTGGAAGTGGAAAAACATTTGTTTTCACAAGAAGAATTTTTATTAGCCACATAGTAAAAAAGAATAATAAAGGTGTGTCTAATGGCTGGGTAATATATCCTACTTATGATTTAGCAGAAGAATTGTTTGTTAATCCATTTAAAGAACTACTTGAAGCTAAAGGTATCTATTATGAATACAATATTAGTAAGCATAGGTTTATAACACCTTATGGAACTATTAAGATATATCAGTTACAGAAGCCACAAAGAATTATTGGAGCAGAATTAACATATATAGGATTTGATGAGTTTGATGTAGAATCATATAAGAATTGTGATATAGCATTTAAGAAAGCTATTGGTAGAATGAGAGGATCAGAAGATTGTCAGATGTATATTGTATCTACTCCTGAAGGTTATCATTATTGCCATAAGATATTTGTAGAAGATGATAATGATGATAGATTATTAATACATGGTAAGACTAAAGACAATAAATACTTACCTAAGAACTATATTAAACTGCTTGAAAGCAACTATGATGAGAAGATGCTACAAGCATATATGGATGGACAATTTGTTAATTTAAGTAGAGGAGCAACTTATTATGCTTTCAATAGAGAACAGCACACAGGTGAAGTATCCTACAATCCTAACTTACCACTTAGAATATGTTTTGACTGGAATGTGGACCCCTTATGTTGCTGCATTTTCCAAATATACACACAAAAGCCACAAATTAGAGTGGTCAAAGAAATTGCCTTATACCATAGAGGTGAAGGGGATTTAATGACACAAAGAATGTGTGATGAGGTTAAAAGATTGTATCCTGGACAAACTTATTATGGGTATCCAGATGCAACTGGTCAAAGTAGGCATTCATCCAGTTCACATAGTGATATTTCAATAGTAAGAAAAAATTCTATAAGGGTAATGGTAAAGCATATTAATCCAAGAGTTGTTAATAGAGTTAATGCAGTTAATAACAACTTATCTAAGGGCAATATACTAATAGATAAGTCTTGTAAGATGTTGATTGGGGATATGGAAAAGGTTACAAACAAAGAAGGAACAAGAGATATAGATAAGAGCAACAAAGAACTTACACACATGTCTGATGCTTTTGGATATGGTGTAGAGTGGGAATTTCCAGTAGTTAAACCATTAATAGGAACTCAAGATAGATAACAGGAGAACAATATGATTCCAGAAACAGGTAAGTTAGCAGTATTATATTCAAAATTTGATGTACAGCAACAGAGAAAGAACAAGTGGAAGCAAAGAAGATATGAAGCATTAGATTACTATAAAGGAAATACTGCTGATTATATAGGTAAATACTTTAGTGAATCCACACTATCTAAAGTACCTATTCCTAATGTTAATATTACTAAAAGGGTTATAGACAGAGTATCTCTTGTTTATATGACACCACCAATAAGAACTTATACCAATGAAGATACTCCTGATTATTTTACAGGTAAGGATTTGAAAATGCAGAGGGTAGAGAGGATGTGTAACCTTTTAGATGGTGTCTTGCTCAAACCTTGTTGGAGAATTAAAGATGGTACTGGTTCTATTGAGTATGATATTATTATGGACTATGAACCATTGTTTGATACTGATCCTTTAACACCTTATGCAATAGTATATCCAATAGCACAGAAAGCAAGTGTATTAGATACAACACCAGAACAATTTGTTTATTGGGATGCAGAGAATACATTTGTATTTGATTCATTAGGAAAGAAATATACATCAGATGATAATCCTGATATGGTTAATCCTTATGGTGTATTACCATTCATTGAATGTTTTAGAGATGGTAAGCCTGAAACAGATTACTTAGATACTAATGCTTCTCCAGATTTAATACAGACTAATCTTACTATAAATTGTGCTGAATTAAATAAGGCAGCTAATATACAATTTCAATCATTTGGTTTCATGTATGTTAATGGTTCAGGCATAGAAAAAAATGATATTCAGGTTGGACAAGATAAGATAAATTTTTTAGGTGTTGATGGTGCTATTAGTATTGTTTCACCACCTAATTCAGTACCTGCTTTAGATGCTGCAATAAAATCATCTTATATGATGTTAGCACAGAACTATGGTTTATCATCATCATTTGTTGAAGCTACTACTCCTGCTTCAGGAGTTGCATTAAAGATGAGAAACTTGGAACTAACAGATAATAGAAAGTCAGATGTTGTTAGATGGAGAGATATAGAGTATAAGTTATTTGAATTAGAAAGATTAATGGTAGCAGTAGAACAAGGTAGAGATACAGGTGATTTAGAAGATGTAGATTTTAGTGAATCAGTTGATGTATTATCAGACCAGGAACAAAGAGATAAATGGGAATGGGAATTAGGTAAAGGACTTATTGATTTAGCAGATGTATTAATGCAACAGAATCCTGATTTAGATAGAGCAGAAGCAGAAGCATACTTAGCTGAAAGAACTAAGAAGCCTGAAGTTAAAGAAGCTAATTCATTGTTATCAATACTACAACAACCTACTACTGAGTAATGGCTATTCAAAAAACAATAGATAAAACATCTAATAAAATATCATCAATGTATATCAATGGTATAACAGATATAGTAGATCAATTATTAAAAGTAAAAGAAGGTATAAGCAATAAAGACTTTGCAACCACTTTATTAGGTTTGAATATGGAAGAAGTAGTTAAATCAAAATTATCTAATATAAACAAAGAATATGTGAAGGCTCATGTTGAGGTATTAAAAGATATAAAACCACAGGTTAATGATGACTGAAGAAGAAATACAACTACTTATAGCTATGGATTCACAGGTATGGGAAGCATATCTTCCATATCTTGCTGCTCAAATGCAACAGCAATTATCATTAGGTGTATTTACTGGACTAACCAGAGAACAAATAATAGCTAATATAGAATCAGCAGCACTATCTGCTTCACAAGTAGAAACATTAGTTACAACATCATTAAATAATTACTCAAGGTCAGTAACAAGGTCTATGATGGATGAAGAACCTGATGATACTCTATATCAATACATTGGACCAATAGATGGTAAAACAAGAGATATATGTTTGCTTATGGGTTCATCTCCACCAATAACATCAGAACAAATTGAAAGAGAATTTGGTTCAAGTGTTTTATCATTTGGAGGTGGATATAATTGCAGACATAAATGGCAATCAATATCAAGGATAAAAATGAGTAAGAGTTTTTATAATCCAAAGAAAGCAGAGGAATTATCAAGTGGCAATAACTAAGCTATCACATAAACCTTTCTGGGATAGGGTAGGTAAAGAAGCAAGAGATATGATCAAAGCAATTATCTTTGATAAAGGTAAGAATGTTCATGGTGGTCAATGGCTTGATGGTAAGTATTCAAAGTCTTATGGTGCTAAGAAGGCAGCTAATAAATTTAAAAGACAATCTTCAACAAAGATTGCACCAGTATTAACAGGAGATTTAGTAAATGATTTAGGTTCATTTGTAAAAGCAAATCCAAATGGATTCCAAACAGGGTTTCCAACTTATGGTAATATAGTGCAAGGGTTAAGAAAAAGATTTGGGAAGAAGGGTACAATCACATCAGAGGATAGACCAATGCCTATTGCAGTATTAAAATATGTAGCAAGAGAATACCACAAACACATTAAAAGAAATCAAAAATATATAACAAGATTTCATAAGATTGGTAAAAAATAAATATTGTTTAAAAGATTTACTAAATTATATTATAAATAGAAATTTTCAATTAATACTCAACAAACAGAGGTAAAAAATGTCAGAAGAAAATGTAGTAACTCAAACCCCTGAAGAACCACAGGCTAACAATCCCAGCACACAAGCTGATAATAAAAATGTTCCTTATGATAGATTTGCAGAAGTTAACTCAGCAAAGAATGATTTAGCAGGACAGGTTGGTAAACTCCAGGCACAGATTGATAAAATGAATCAGACATCTAAACAACAACAAGAGAATAAAATGATAGAAGATGGTAAGCTAAAAGAAGCTCTTGATATTGTTTCTAAAGAAAGAGATACATTTAAAGGACAATCTGAACAATGGAATACTTATCAAACTGATAAAAGAGAATCATTAATGTCTAAGATTACTGATGATACAGATAGATCAATAGCTGAAGGTTTGAGTGATTTGAATAAACTTGAAACTTATGTAAGCAAAGTTACTAATGTTAATGCTCCATCAACATCTACTGCAAGAGCAACAACAGGTTCAGCAGGTGAAATGGGTGGTTATTCTTCATGGCAGGAATTTGCTATGAAAGACCCTAAAGGTGCTGAAGCAGCAATACAAGATAGTACACAAGGCTTCATTAAATAATTTTAACTTAGGAGAAATAATAAGATGGCAAATACAGATGTAGGAATAGCAGCAGGTGGTTTAGGAAAGACTATTGCAGCAGCTATTGTTCAATTTAATAAGGCTTCTGTGTGTCCAGGCACTATGTCAATGGCACCAGCAGTTCCAGGTTCAAATACAGTACAATTTCCTGTATATACTAAATTAGGTGCTTCAGATGTTACTAATGAAGCAACAGGAGATGAAGATACTGAAGTAGCAGCAACAAGTATTACAACAGCAGCTACAAGTGTTGAAGTATTAAGAAATCATATCAATGCAAGAGTTACAGACCTTGCTTCTTATGGTAACAATGATGCTTTAATGGTTAATGCAGGTCAAGTATTAGGTAATGCAGTAGCAACAGAGTTTGATGCTAATGTATGTGCTTTATTTGATGGTTTTGCAACAGAAAAAGGTACTGATGATTCTTTAAGGTTCATTGATATTATGGATGCAGTAGCTTCTTTGGAAACTAATGATGCTCCAAGACCTTATAGTGCAGTATTACACCCACAGCAAATGTATGGTTCATTTGGTTTATCTAATGAATTAGCATTAACTGCAACATCTTCAAGTGTTGGTGCTTTTGCACATGGTGGTGCTTCATCAATAGGTGAGCAGTTCTATGGTCCAGGCTTTGTAACAAACTTAGCTGGAATTGCTTTCTATACTTCACCACAAGTAATTGATGGTGCTACTGGAAGAAAAAAAGGTGCTATATATGCTAAGACTGCTTTAGGTGCAGGGTACATTGATTTTGGTGCAGGTAATTTTATACAAATTGCTTCTGAAAGAAATGAACTTGGTGCTTCTACTAATTTAGTAGCTAATGGCTATTGGGCTGTTAGTGAGTTAGTTGATTTACATGGTGTAGAAATACATACAGAAATAGCTTAATAGATATTTCTTAATAAATAAGGGTGGTGTAAAAGCCACCCTTATACAATCATATGAAAAGTATAATTAAAAAATCAAAGCCTAAAAAAGATATAGGTAATTTAAACAATAAAAAATTTGGATGTGAACTTGATCCTACTAATAAACTATGTTTAGCAGAGGATAAAGACAAAGGACAACAAGCATATTATAAAGGTTCTAAGATGAAATACTTAGACTATATGCAAGAGGTAAGTGATAGAATTGATAGAAGAAAAAAAGGCAAAGGTTCTGATAATCTTGGTTTTTTTGGTGGTATAGATTTTGATAAAAATGGAAACATTATAAGATAACTCAAGGAGATTGCAATGTCTGGTGATAAAAAAGAAGTAGTTAAAAAAGAAGTTAAAAAACAATTAAAGAAGCTGAAAATTACTAAACCTAATGGTAGAGTAATATATAGGGATTATATAGAAGGTTTAGACAAATCTTATAAGAAAAAAGGTTGGAAAGTGGAGGGTATTTAATATGGGTTCTTATGGTAAAAGTGATTTCAAAGTAATAAGAGTAACACCAACATTAAGTACTGATACTTATGCAGCAGGTGATGTTTTGTTTGCTACAACAGAAATACCAAATGCAGTTTTAGGATTGGGAGGAACTTCTAAGTTAATAGGAATATCTATTTTTAATGAAGATAATGCTGCTAATGATATGGATATAGTATTTATGCAGGTAGATAAAGACTTAGGAACAATTAATGCTGCTGTTGGAAGTGGTTCTTTGTGGACTAATGCATTAGCAAAAGCAGCAAAAGTACTTGGATTTGTTTCAATAGATTGGTCAGATAATGTTGCTTCCTTAACAAACAATCAAGTTCATACATCAAGAAATGGTGATGCAGATGGTAATGGAGAAGGTTTACCATTTTTACTACAAGCTGAAAGTGATTCAACAAGTGTTTACTTTGCAGCAATTTCAGGAGGAACACCAACAACAGCAGCAGATGATTATGAATTTATATTTCATATTGAATACAAATAATGTCTTTAATAGAAGAAATTAAAAGACATGAAGGTTATTCTAAGAAGGTGTACAAAGACACACTTGGATATGACACAATAGGAATAGGATTCCTTGTATCTGCTTTAGAATTAGATGAAGATGTATGTGATACAATACTACAAAGAAGATTAATATCTAATGAAAGAGTATTACAAAACAAACTTCAATGGTACAAGGATCAACCACAATTAGTAAAGAACATACTTCAGAATATGTATTATCAGCTTGGTAACAAACTATTTGACTTTATTAAAACACTACATTATATAGAAAATTGTAAATACAGAGCAGGAGCAATAGAGATGCTTGATAGTTTATGGGCAAAACAAACTCCTAATAGAGCAAAAGAATTAAGTAAAACATTATCAGAGATAGATGAATAAACAAGACACAGAATTAGTATTGACACACCTGGAATACATCAAGGACAAAGTTGATGCTAATTTTAATCATCTACAAAAATTAAATGGTAGAGTAAGGAATAATGAGGTTACACTATCTTGGATTAAAGGGATTGGGTCAGGTATTACTTTTATAGTCTCTTGTATCTTGGGTTATATTATAAAGGAATAATATATGGATTTAGTTTGTCCTAACTGCTTCTCATCTCAGCTTACAAAAGAGGGATGGGATAAAGATAGACAAAGGTATGGTTGCAAAAAATGTTATTATAAAACCATACATCCACTTCAACCTGATGATGTAGAAATTATTCAATCCAATGTAAGACTTGCTAAACAAAAGCAATCAATCCAAGATTTAAATAGAATAGAAAGAAAGACTTTCAGGGAATATGCAAGAGTAGAAAATGCAATAGCAGAATATACTAAGCACCTGAAAGAGATTTTTGACAAATATAAATTAAATACACTTACTAAATCACACAAGCAAACAACTAAGGCTGTTGGTGTAATTCAATTTTCAGATGTTCATATGAATGAATTGATTGATTTAGAGCATAATAAGTATGACTTTACTATTGCATCCAAAAGATGTAAATACTTTGTTAAAAGGGCTATTATGTACTTTAAATCACAATCTATAACAAATGTATTGCTTGTACAATCAGGTGATTTACTAAATAGTGATAGAAGATTAGATGAGCTACTATCTATGGCTACTAATAGAACTAAAGCTACATTCTTAGCAGTAGATATATTCCAACAAGTAATTCTGGAACTAAATGAACATTTTAATGTATCAGTTGCATCAGTTACTGGAAATGAATCAAGAGTTAAGGATAACTGGGGATGGAGTACAATGTTAGCTTCTGATAATTATGATTATACTATCTTCCAAACATTAAGGTATTTATTTAAGAGTAGTAATATTAATTTTATTGATGGTGATCCTACTGAAGTAGTAGTTGAGGTAGCAGGACAAAACTTACTGATATTGCATGGTAATGGTGCTATTAAGGGTGGATTAGATAAGAGTGTAATTCAGATTATGGGAAGATATAAACAAAGAGGAATAGATGTTGATTATGTTATATTTGGACACATACATTCTGCAAGAGTTGGAGATAACTTTGGTAGGTCCAGTTCTATGTGTGGAGCAAATGACTACTCAGAGAAGGCTTTAAACTTAGCAGGTAGAGCATCACAGAATTGTTATATTTTTTATGAGAATGGAAATAGAGATGGTATTAAAATAGACTTACAAAACTATGATGATGATATGTATAAAATAGATAAATCTTTAGAAGCATACAATGCAAAGAGCCATGATAAGATAAGTTCAGGAACAACTATATTTAAGGTGGTGGTATAATGGATTGGTTAATAATATTAGAACAATATGGAATACCAGTAGTTGTAGCATTTGCTTTTGGTGTATATATATGGAAACAAAATAATTTTATCCAGAATGAGTTACAAAAAGAATTAAGAGAATCATTTGGTAGAGTTGAAGGTATAATTGTTAAGTTAATAGATCAACAAAAGAAAATGCAGTTAGAACAAAAAGGTTTAGAAAATAGTTTTAAAACATTAGTAGAGATTATTGCAGCACTAAGTGGTAATGGATTAAAAGACAAATTCATGAGGATGCAAGAAAGAAATGAAAATAAAAAATACTAATGACATATTATGGAAGGCATTTAATAAGCAAGGTAGATATATAGAGCAATTAGAAATAATAGTTGCTCAATTAAAAAAGGATTCACATCCTCCAATATTTAAAGGATCAGAATATCAAGAATTAAAACAAAGATTAGAAGTAGTAGAAGCATGGATAGATAACATTCAATTAATAGATGAAGGAGTAATAAACTAATGGAATTATTAACAAGCAACTGGGAATGGTTTTTATTAGCACTATATGTGTTAGAAAAAGGTATTAAACTTAGTCCATCAAAAAAAGATGACTTAGTGTGGGATATGGTTTTAAAACCTATATTAGATAGGATTAAAAAATGATTTTACAGGCAATGTTAGGTAAATGGATTGCTAAAAAAGGTGGAGTTAAAGCATTACTTATAATTGGTGATTTAATAGTAAAGATTACTAAGTCTAAAAAAGATGATGAAATGTGGAATAAAATTAAACCAATTATAAAGAAATTCAGATAATGACACTATCAGAAATAAAGAAGTCTTTAGTTAATATCTTTCAAGGGAAGCTAAAAAACATAGTTTCCCTTGCTGATGACAAACCATTGGAAAGTGAATACAAGATATTAAAAGTAGGTGAGAAAACAACAGGTGTAGAACTATCAGAAACTGATGTTAAGATAAATACTCTTGATACAAATACTTTAACTATTAAAGGTATCAATGCTTTATCTGGTATAGTAGATGGGCAAATATTAGGATATACTTATTTACAACCATCAGGATCATCTGCTGTTTCTCATACTTTGCAAACATCATTTACAATAGAAGATGCTACACACCAAATAACATTTATTGTACCACCAAGTGGTAAAGTAGAAATTGAAGCATCATTTTATATGAATAGAACAAGTACATCAGATGTTACTATATATGCAGGATTAAGTGATAATTCTACTTACAATTCATTAGGTGTAGGATATGAATATGATTATGGTGGACCTTTATCAGATGATGAAGTAGATGATGATGTTATGGTTTTTAAGTGGGGAGTTACTGGATTAGTACCATATACAGATACAACATATTATATAGGATTTAAATCAAGTGATGCAAGTGCAGCACATTTAACTTATGGAATTAGAAGTACACATGGACTTGCATATCATCCATTTATTATAAAAGCAACAGCATTACCATCAACTATTTATGATGGAACTTAAAATATATGTTTAAAAAAACATATATTAGGTTATATTATATTATCAATAAAGGTAAAAATTAATGAGTTTTACAGGTAAAGCACCAAATGCAACTTATAAAGATATACTCCAAGTAGGTAATTCTAATAATGGTATTTCAACATCAGTTACTAATGTAAAGACTGGAGATGGTTCAAGTAGTTCTTTAAGTGTTTCAGATAGAGCATTACAAGTAAAATCATTAACAGATAATACTGCTGCTTTAGATGTACAAAATGCAAGTGGAACAAGTAAGTTATTAGTTGATACTACAAATAGTATTGTTAAGGCTAATGGTGTCCATGTGAATACAATGTATAAAGAATTTGGAATATATGATTTTAGTCCATCAGCAGGACAACACTATGCTTTGATTTCTAACAATATGATGTTTTCAGATAGTGGTTCTGATTATGCAGGACATACTGGATTTGGAACAGGTGCTGATCCTGCAACAACTTTAGATGTATCTACTCATGTTTCAAGAAGTATAGATGGACTTCCTACATATTGGTATGTTATGGATAATATATCTATTGATGCAATAAGAGTAATAGCAAGAGCAGATGGTTCAGTAAATTTAAATTTTCATGTTTATAGTTATGATTTACATACACCTACTGGTGATTTATCAAATGGAACACTTATAGCACATATTGGTTCAGTTTTAGCAGCAACAACAACATCATTAAAAACAGATGTTCTTGCAATAGATAGTGCAAGTGTATCATCAGGTAAAGTATTAATAGCTTTTATAGAAAATGAAACAGACACATCAGATATAAGTTGTCAATTAAATATTAAATATCACATTACAGGCTAAGGAGATAAATGGCTACTAAAAAATTTACAACAGAGATAACACTTAAAGCAGAGAATGACTATTCTTGTATTGTTTCAGGTGATTACAAAGAATTATTTTCAGTTGATCAGGAATTAGATTATGGAGATGCTTTTATAAATATAATGACAAGTAGTGCTTCAAAAGGTAATAGCACATTACAATCTGCTAAACAGATTCTTATAATAAATAAAAGTAATGTATGCTCTGAAATACTTATTAGTGTAATGGAATGGAAAGCAGGAACTGCTGCTGATGAAGCTAATTCAGTTGATATAGGTCCAGGTTCAGCTACAAGTGTTAGAAGTTGGAGTTTCTTATTGCCTGGTGGAAAGTTTATTTCTTTGCCTAATAATAGAGTTTTAGCTTATGCTTATGCAGGTGGTGCTGCTTTTGAATCAGCAGGTTATCATGCTTCAGGTAGAGGTTCAGGGGATTTACCTTCTGCATTAAATAGTGGTGAATTGTTTGTAGCTGTTAAACTTCCTGATGGTGCTAATTATGGAGCAGGTACTGCTGTACTTGTTAATGATGGTGATGCTATGGCAATTACAGATACACTTATGGTTGTAGATGATGGTGATTGGTTTAAAGAAGGTGATTTAATAGTTGCTGGAACTGAAGTTCTTGAAGTATTGAATATATCAGGGCAAAATTTAACTATTAAAAGAGGGTTGCTTGGTTCAACTGCTGTTGCAATAGCAGATGATGCACCTTTATATTATTTCTTTGGTAATGAACATTTAGCCTTTGATACAGCCTTGTGTATTAGTTCAAAATCAGGTGCTTTTAAATCAAGAGGTTCTTTCTTTGGTAAAGCCAGAACTGCAACTAAAGTAGCTGAAGGATTAGTACCAGGTTCAGTTAATATTGGTCCATTCTTCACAGAAGGTGGATATTTAGATTGGGGATTAACTGGTATTAAAGCTAATACAAAAACAGGTTTAGCTGCTTCAACTGCTTATACTTTTCATATTGTAGTAGATGAATATCATGCAAATGGAATAGATGGAACAACAACAGAAGAAGCAATAGCATTTACAACAGATGCTTCAGATACAACTTTTAATGGTTCATCAAATGCAGTATTACCTAAAATACAAGCAGTATTAGATACAGAATATTATACTACATCATCAGGATTAAGAAATAAGAAAGTTAATATATTTATACACAATGGTGATATTAGAGTACAATCAATGAGTAATAACAGCTTAACAAGAGTTGGTATTGCAAATGTATCAGGAACTACACCATTTGGTGTTGGAGCATTTCCTGCATTAGCAAGTAGTGTTCCTGATTTACTTGGTACAATAGTTGGTGGTGGAACAACAGATACAATTTGTTTTGGACCTATAGCAACACAACCACAAGAAACAATACAAAACCCTGTTACTGGTGTAGAGGAATTAAATGAAAAAGCATATATAGTTGATGATGGTAATGGTAATCTTTTATATATGGATAGAATAGTTGGTAAAATTGACTATGATAAAGGACATCATCATTGGCAGGTAGCAAGTTTACCAGATGCAGAATTTTCATATACTTATGCTTCACTATCTGCACATTCAGGTGGTTCATCATTTACTTCAGCAGGATATAATACTATACAAGAAATAAAAGGAAGAAGTGTTAATAGAATTAAAAATTCTTCAATCAAAGCAATAATTTTAGGATAGGAGATTAATGGCTACTAATTTTAAATATGCAAGTATATCTGATTTAACTAAATATTTTGGCAGGGTTTCAGATTTTGATTCTAAAAGGCAGTTATTCAGTTTTACATTACAAGAATCAGGAGAGGGTTATGCAGCACCACCATATTTAAGTCCTAATTCAGGTTTAGCTAATAATTTTTATAGAGATGGTAATGATTTAGGTTCAGGCAAACAAACAATAGGAACAACTGCTCTTACTCTTGCAAATGAAGTTATAAGTAGCTCTGAAGTAGAAATAGATGTTGATAATGGTTCTGATTGTACCAATGAATCATATATTAAAATAGATGATGAAATAATGTATATATCAAGCATAAGTACAAATACTTTGACTTGTATAAGAGGAAGGTTGGGAACATCTGCTGAATCTCACATTGATGATTCTGTTGTATATCAACATTTTTTTCCTTCTGCTGATGGTCAATGGCTGTATGATTCTGATAATGATTTTGTTGTTATATCTTCATCTTCTGATGTAAATCAAAATATTATGGAATCAGGAGAAGATCATTCATCATTTATGAATCAAGCATTAGTAGATGCTTCTTTAGAACTACACAATTATCTTGATATGAGATATTCAACACCTTTACAAAAGATTAAACAAACTGATATAGATACAGCAGGTGTATCAATAGAAGAAGAATATGACCCTATTATTATTAAGTCAGTATGTTATATTGCATCAGCAAATTTAATTAGAGCAAAAGAAGGTGCATCAGAAGAAGCAGACTATTATTATAGCTTAGTAACTAACCCTGAAAAATCAGGTTTATTGGACAAATTAAATGATGGTATATTCAAACTATCTTTTGAAGTAGATGCTAATGATAAAAAAGGTTCTATTAAATACAGAAATGTATCAGGAACTATGGATTTAGTTGAACTTGCAGGAGAATATAGTGGTGAACCTTATGATTTACTTAAAATAGAAATTGAAGAAACTGGTGCATATGGAGTGTCCACTTTTAAAGTACATCATTTTTCTAATGATAAGATATTTGGAGATGTTACCACACCTGAAATAATAACAGGTGGATTACAACATATATATGGTGGATTATCAGGGAGATTTATGGGTTTACAAGCTACTGATGGTGATATTTGGGAAGTTGAAGTTGTAAGTAGCCATAGAAAACAAACAAATAAAAGCAATGCTACCATAGAAATGAGAAGATAATGAGTATCACCTATACCAACTCTTGGAAACAAATTTTAGTGGCTTTAAAGAGCAAAATTAAGGCTGAAATGAAATGTCCAGTATTAAGTGGCTTTGATGAAACAAACAAGTCAAATCAATTTATTATATTAACACCATTAGGTTCAGAGCAAGGTGATGTAACTAAACACTCTGAACACAGAACTTTTAACATTGATATACATTATTATTTCTTAGATAGAGATAATCAACAATTCCAGGACTATATACTAAATCAGATTAGTTTATTTGAAGCATTAATACATGATAATCCAACACTATCTTTAGCTGATTCTACTACTGCTTATAATTTAAGAAGTGGAAATAATGAGATTAACATAGAAAGAGCAGAAGGATATGAGGATTACTTAGTTACATCTTGGGATTTTTCTTGTGAACACTTAAATAACTTAGGATAAATATGAAATATAAAGCAAAAGCATCATATAAAGAATTAGATGATACAAAGAATTTTAATTCTTTTGGTTCTTCTTCAAAACACTTGTGGTTGTTAGAAGGATTAGAAGTAGAAATTAAAGTTGTTCCTGATGGATTAAAGGAATACTTAACAGAAATAAAAAAAACCAATAAAGGAGGGAATAAATAATGGCTTTAGATACAGCTTTTCAAACAAAACAAAATACCAAAGTTATAATTGGAACTGAAGTTACTATGGGTACTGCTTGTTTAGCAGCAGGTACTACATTAGAAATGCCTGTTACTGATTATTCCTTTGATGAAATACATAAACATTCATTAAGTGTTGCACCACCAAGAACAGGTAGTGGTTCATTAACTCAGTCAGATGATATGGTTAAATGGCAAAGACATGATAGGATGTATGATATATCTATAACTTTTCATTCAACAGCACAAGCAATAAATAGAGTTTGTGGAGCATTGTATGGTGATGATGATGGAACAAATACTTTAATAGGTTCTATGCCAAGTGTTACACATTTTAAAGATGGTGTAACAAATGCTGTGCCTGTAACACTATGGTTTGAAAATTCTGCTCATGCAGGTGAAGGTACTGATTTGTTTTTTACATCTTGTGTGTGTACTGGATTAACATTATCAGGTGATATAAGTAGTAATGGTGGTGTAGTTATGGCTACTGCTACATTTCAAACAGCATACCAACCAACAGAATCAGCATTAACATTTACAGGTGGAACACATACTTTATTGTCTGCTCAACAAACTATGTTTAATATGCATGATTTAACAGTTGAAACATTAAATGAACAAGATTTATTGTTATATAGTTTTGAGTTAGCAATAGCAAGACCTGTTAATAGAATTGGTTTTGATAATAGTAGTAATTTCAAACCTATGGGATATTCACTTGGTGGATATGAAGTAACAGGTTCACTTACTTGTAAAAGAGATGCTGAAAGTTTAGAAGCAATAGATACAGATATGTCTGTACCAAAGGCTTTAGCTTTATCAGCAGGTGATGTATTCCAAATTGATGCACCAAAAGTGTATATTGATAGTGCAGGAATAAGTATGGATGATGATGGTTGGAAACAAACTATTCCATTTAGATGTACTTATTCAGGTGCAACTTCAAGTACTATTGTTGCAATTAAAACTGCATAATTAAGAGTTAATTAAGGGTTACTTAACACTTAAAGACAAATACTAATATATATATATAAATAAAGTAAAGGATGAGGAAATGGAAAAAGTAAAGATAAAAGGTGAAGGTTTTGATGATTTTGAAGTAGAATTTATAGAACCTACTTATGAAGATAGACAATCATTAGCTGTTCTTATACATAAAGTAAGAACTCCAGAATTTACAGAAAAGAATGGTTTCTTATATTATTGTTATGATATAGTAAAAGCAATTACAGGGTTATCAGGCAAGGAATTAAATGCTTATAATGATGTTAAAATAACAGCAATATCAGTTGAAGCAATAAGTTATCTTGCAAAAAAAAAATAGATAATTGTCTTTTTTATTTAAATATAGCATTTTCATTCTATGGAGTAAATAATAATGGAGATAATGGGTTTAAATTTCCTTACAAAGCTATATCACCAGTAACTGGTAAAAGAAAATTATTTAAAAATATAGATGATGTTTACAAGGAGATAGAAATGTGCTATGATGAAATTATAGATAGAGGGATGTCTAAAGTTAGTAAAACTTTGTATGAGGAACATTTTTATTTTTGTAATACTTTTGATCTAATAAATGAAAACTATCAACATACAATAAAAAAATATAGATATTCTAAAACATTTTCTTGTCCTCCATACCCTTCAATTTCAGAAACACCAATAAAAATAATAGATGATTTTATGTTAATAGATCAAGAACTAAATTATTTAAAATCAAAGGATTCTAATGGCAACAAATAGAGAAATAATTGAAGTATCTGTAAAAGGTGCTAAAAAAGCTAAAAAACAATTAGGTGGTGTTAATTCAAGTTTATCTTCAATGGCAAAGAAGGTTGGAATTGCTTCTGCTGCATACTTTGGTGCTTCTGGTTTAATTAGTGGATTTAAAAAACTATCAGAAGAAGGTTCAAAACTTAAAAATGTAACACAAGCATTTGATAATATGGGAACAAAAATTGGTTTCACTTCAGCATCATTATCAAAATTAAAACAAGCAACTAATGGTACTATAAGTGAAATTCAATTAATGACTAAAGCAAACAATGCTATGGCTTTATCTATTGTTGGTTCAGATGAAGAAATGGCAGAGTTGTTTGATACAGCACAAAGATTAGGGGCTGCATTAGGAGTAGATACAACAAGAGCATTAGATTCACTTGTTACTGGTATGGGTAGGCAATCCAAGTTGATGTTAGATAATTTAGGTATTATGGTAGATGCTAAGGTTGCTTATGAAACTTATGCAGTATCAGTTGGAAAAGCATCAAATGAATTAGATGATAATGAAAAGAAGATTGCTTTTAATAATGAAGCCATGAGACAAGCAAAAGATATTGTGAACTCAATGGGTCCAGAATTAGAAACTTCTAATATGAGGATGGAAGAACTTGGTGCAACCTTTGCTGATATGACAGCAGACTTAGGAAAAGCATTATCACCTGCATTAGAAAATTTAACATCTAAGTTTGTTGTTGCAGGAATGGCTGTTGCTGATTTTATGAGAAAAAATGCAGAAGATGATGCTCAAACTGCTATTAGAAATTTAAAAGAATTAGGGGCAGATACAACACAACTGGAATTATCTTATGTAAGACTACAAAAAAGCACAGCAATAAGGGAACTGGGAGGTGTATTTACAAGGGTTGGAATAAATTCTAATAAAATAAAATTAGATAATGAAAAAATAGTAGCCTTGCAAATAGAAAAAAATTCTCATGTACAAGAGGGAGTTGATTTAGAAACCAGAATATTAGAAGCAACAGAAGGGAAAGTAAGTTTAGAAAATTTAATTGCTAAAAAAATTGACCAATCAACAAGTAGAAAATATGAACAAGAATTGTTGGATTTAATGGCATTGGAAAGAGAAAAAGAACTTCATGTAGAAAAAACAAAAACATTTGAAGAAGATATTGAAAATTTAAATAATGAAGTAGAAAAAAGAGAAGAATTAATTGCTTTAAGAATACAGGAACAAGCACTTTCTAAATCAACATCAGAAATAGAAAATAAGAAAGTAGATGACACAATAAAGGGAGAGGAAAAAGCATCTAAATTTAAAGAAAAAATTGATGCAGTAATGCTGAAAAATAAAGGTAAAGTAAAAGAGGAAATACTAAAGCATAATGAATTAGAAAAATCTGGAGATATAAAAGAAGCCTTTAGAAATGCTTGGGGAATAGGACAAGATGCATATAAGTGGGGTACAAAATTAGGTGGTCCACTATTAGGAGCAATAACAGGAGCAGCAGGACTTACAGCAGGTTTGTCTTATGCAAAAAATATATCAGGATTTGCAACAGGAGCAGATTATACAACATCAGGTCCAGAATTAATTATGGTAGGTGATAATCCATCAGGACAAGAAAGAGTACAGGTTACACCATTAGGTGGTGATCCTAATATCAATGGACCACAAGGTTCAGGAATTACTTTAAATATTTCAGGTAATGTTATGTCAGAAGAATTTACTGAATCAATGCTTTTGCCTCAGATTAAAGAAGCCTTAAGACTTGGTGGAGATTTAGGTGTATAATGGCTTTAGTAAGTAAAAATTTTATAGAAGATACACAAGGTAGTGCAATAGATGTAGTACCAATAGTTGTTGTAGCTAATTTAGTTGATGATAAATTTGAAGTATTAGATTGTTTTTCAAATAAAAAAGTACATATAAGAGATACAGATAATAACATAATAGAATCAAAAGAAATAATTAGCAAAATATCAGGTGTTAAAAATAATGTTGATTATGATAATAAAAAAATAAAGATTAATACATTTAGGTTTTCTATTTATGATTATTATGATGTAACTAAGAAATTAACTTCTTCAGAATCATATATTTTAAAAGATGGTTCTAATCCAACAAATTCATTTATAGGTAAGTATGTTATACTTTACTATAAAACACCAAATACAAGCAATATTGACTTAAATAAAGGTATTCTAAGTTTAGGTGATAGTTCTTGTTCTATTATGTTTACAGGAATAGTAAATAGAATTACCCAAACAGATAAATCAATATCTATACAAGCAGAAGATTTTACACAGCAATTTATCCAGGATAAACAATTACCAGTAAATAAAGTTGGTGATTTAGACCAAGTAATAAAAGATAATATTATTGATAGAGATGATGAACAACCTATACCAATGATATTTGGTCAAGTTGATAGATGTCCTGCTATAACCTATAAAACAAACATTAAAACAAGTAGTAACTTTAAATCTATATCTATGATACATGATAGTAATCCAATATCAGGTAATTTTTATACATCTAAAACAATGGATATGCCACCATTTTATATATACTTAGAAGATGATGATGATTATGTATATTTCCCTTATGAAACAGATTTTGATAAATTAAATGCACAGACTAACTTTGTTACTCAAGAAGAATATTTAGAAAATAGACCATATATATTTCCAGAAATGGAAGGAGAAAATGAATCTACTCCAATAATATGTATTGGTTGGACATTTCCATTATCTGCATATTCAGATTTATCAGGAGAAAGCACTTTAACTTCTTTAGATAATCAAGCATCTGATGTAAATCAAACTGAAGATGATTCTGCTTTGTGGTATAACTTTGGATTAGAAAAAAAATGGTATAGAGAACCATCACAAGGACAAGAAAAATCTATAACCTTACCACCAATAGATTATCAAGAAGATAAATTAGCAAGATGGATATTATTCAAATTAGATAAAAATAAAAAACTAATAAGAATAACAGGTAGTATGGAACATTTTACTGAATTAGATGAAAATGGTAATCCTAATTTAAACTCATCAATAACAAATACATCAAATGTAGGTACTATTTTTAAACCATTTAATCCAGATTTTTGGTTAAAAATGTTTGAGAGTAATTTTCAAAATTCAGCAGGTGTAACACAAAATGATTATATTTTAGATGATAATGCAGTTGGTGAACAATTTGAAGATGTAGGTGATGCAACTTTACCATTAAATCCAAATCAAGCTCATAATTTTAGAAATGCTGCAATTATAAAAAATTGGAAAGAAGGTACTAACAGAGATTTAACAAATGTTGAACACACAATAGTAAAAGAATCTTTTGATGATACAATAGAAGTAGATAGAGTTTTATGGTATGAAAAACCATTTACACCAGCAGGTACAAGAATACAAGGACACAGATTTAGTAGTTTAGCATTTAATTATATTACTGAAAAAACAGACTATGAATCTGAAACATTTTATGCTTCACTTAAAGGAAGAAAAGATTATTCTTCAACAGAAAATATAAACAACTTAACAGCATTACAAGATGAAGCTATTATAACTCCAAGAGAAGCATCATTAGGATTAGATGGACAACTACCTGATTTTGAAGCATTGATAGATGAATGGGATGATTATTTTGCTAATAAATATACAGAATATACTTCTTCAGGTAATGGTACATTTTTAAATGAATGGCTCTATGGAATGTATCCATACAATAATGGTGATTATGCAGTTATAGGAGAATATAATAAAAACACATCTGATGTAGATGATTCAGTATTAGTAAATAATACACAAATTACACAATTAGTTCTTCATGGATTAATGAAAAAGTTATATATAAATATTATTGACAAAGTAATGTTTATTGATACAAGTACTTTTAGTTTTTTTGTTAGTTATTTTAATGGTATTCCTCCAAGTTATGTTTCATGGATAGATATTGCCTTTAATGAAGGAAATCCACCTTATAATTATGATGCTTATGGTAAGTGGATATTAGGGGAATCAAGATATTATGAAGAAGGCTCAGGAAATGACTATCTTGATTCTTTTTTGGATTCAGTAAGAGTTTATGATTCATACAGAAGGTTATTATTAAGAAGAATATTTAAATATTTATATCAAGACAATTTAAGTGATGATGATGCAACAGATAGTTTAGTTTCTGGATTTTTATATGAATGGGATTCATTTGATTTTGACCCTGATACTAATGAAGGAATAGATGGTTGGACAAATAATTTAACTGCATATTTAGATGATACAATAAATACTATTAACAAAGATATTTTAGATGTAGGTTCAGAAGTAAGTTCAACAGGAGTTAATTCTAATGCAGGTAGAAGAAATGAATTATATTTATGGGATGAAAATCCTAATATATATGGTACACAAGCACCTTATTTGGTAAAACTATGGACACACATAGATTTTGATTCTATAAAAACTGAAAATTTTGTTAATTTAGATGTACCATATCAAACAGATGGAATAGTAGAAAAGCCAACAGATATATTTATTAACTTATTATCAAGAGAACTTGGATATGGAACTGGAGATAATATACTTGATCCTAATTTCTTTAATACTGATTTACTTACTGAATCAAGAGAAATATATGCAGATTGGAAAATGGGATTTTGTTTAGATGAATCAGTAGATGCTAAAAAATTATTAGAAGATATATCAAAAGAAACACAGAGTTTATTTACATTCACAGCAGAAGGTAATTTTGGTTTAATTACAACTAAAACAAAATATGTTTATGATGATATAGATTATATTATAGATAGCAATGATATTATAAACTATAAAATAACAAGAACAAAAAGAGAAGATGTAGTAACAAGTGCTAAGTATTTTTATAGATATGATAATGGTAAAGATAATTATCCATTTGATACAGGTGTAATTAGTGTTAAAAGTTTAAATATGCTTCCTGAATATAATGGTTATGAATACTACAACTTTGAGGAATTAGATGATAAAAAATTAGAAAATTCATATAAAGAGACAGAATTAAGATACCATACTGATACTGCAACTGCTAATAAATTTGCTAATTTTGATTTATTAAATAAATGTAATCAACATCTTATAATAGATATAACCCTTCCATTATCAATGGCTAAAGCTAAACTTGGTGATGTAATACATATTCCAGTAATTAACAATACAAAAGCCTTTGGAATAGATTATTCTAAAGTTGAAATACTAAATGGACAACCTATTTATCCTTTATGGCTTATAACAGGAATTAGTATTGGTTTAAATAATATTAAAATAGAAGCAATTCAACTACATTATTTAGGCACAGATGGACAACATGGATTTTTGTTTCCTGGTCAAGCACCTACTTATGTAGCAAATTTAAGAGAATTTAATACTACATATCCTACTCAAAGAAACTATAATTATTTACCACCTGAACAAAGAGAAGAAGGTGCAATATATGTACAAGGATTAGAAATACCTTATGGTGATACAGATATGAATGGTATTATTAATGTAGTAGATATAGTTGATGTTGTTAATAATATTTTAGGTGATTATCAATATAGTGAATTAGGTGATATAAATGAAGATGAGATTTTAAATGTAGTAGATATAGTAGCATTAGTAGATATGATACTTTATAATGAATAAATTAATAATAAATCAAAGATTAGTAGAACTTGAAACTGATATTGAATATAAAGCAATAGAGTTGCATTATAATGGAAAGCTATTTATAGAAAATTTATTACCACAAGATTATATAGTAAGTAAAAATAATAGTAAAATTATTATTGTAAAATTTAACAAAAGAGAAGAAATATTAACTGAACTATTTAACTACAATGGTTATTGTAATATAACTTATGGTTACTTGGTAGATAAAGATTTAGAAAAACATAACCTTGATATAGATAAACCATCAGTAGATACCTGGAATATATCAAAAAGTGTATGGGATGAAGATAGTAGTAATTGGGAAGATGGATTAGATGCTTCAAATAATTATGTAAATGCTGTAAAATTTAAATCAATTACTGATCCTGATACTGGTGTTGTAACTAATACCAAAGAAACAGGCAGGAGATTATCAAAATTATCTCCTAAAGATATAGGACTAACAAGATTATCTGATTTTGATATAGATACTAACAAAACTAAAAAAAGCCTTAAAAAAGGGCAACAAATTAAGAGAGGTTACTAATGGGTTCTTATGGTTTAGCAAATAAATTAACTTTCTATCCTTCACTTCCTTTATATTCTTATTCTATTGGAAGATTAAATGTAGCTTCATCAACAGAAAATATAGATGATGAAACATTAAAAAGTATGATTACTTTAGAGCCTTCTAAATGGCATAAGTTAAATGTAAGAGAAGATGATATTATAACTTATCAAGATAGATTAGATGCTGAAGCTGATTTTTGTATGGTTTTAGGACACAATTTTGAATATACTACACAGCAACTTAAATTAGATGGTATTGATACTATTGGAGTTGTTAATGATTGCAGTAATAATGTTCCAGGTTTTAATGGTTGGAGCTTATCAACAGCTAATATTGGTGCTGATGATGATGATAAGATGTTTAATTTCATAAATGATTCACAATTATGTAGAATAGGATCAATATTATATGGGAAGTCTTGGACTGCTCCAATAAATGTTAATGTAGGTCAATCTTATTCTGTTGATTATAGTTCAAAACAGCAAAAAACAATAAGTGGTAAGACATTATCTACACTTAATTATGATAAAGTATCTAATTGGGGAAATCTTCCTGCATGGGAATTAATGACAGACTTAGAAAATGATTTTAGTGAATCAGGACAAAATAAAAGTTACAGAGGTAATCAGAGAAGTGGTATCAGGAAGTGGAATGTTAATTGGTCTATGTTGAATGATTCTGATATACTTAGTCAAAACCAAATGATAACAAATAATGACTGGAATCAAGATACTGCAAGTGATTATTCATTAGGTGCAGATAATTCAAGTTTATATAACAATCAAAATTCACCAAACTTTCTTAATAGTGTCTGGAAATATACTCAAGGTTCTCACCTTCCTGTTGTTGTTAATATATCAGATAGTCAAAATGCAGACCAATGGGCAATAGTTAGAATAACAAAAATGACTATGAAAGAAAGCAATCCAAAATTTTTAGACATTAGTATGGTGCTTGAAGAACAAGTTTAATCTCTGATCCTCATCCTCAAAAACCCACAGAGATGGAAGAAGCCACTTAATTGTGGCTTTTTCTTTTCTATAAACAAAAAACATTTGGTTTATATATTATTATATTATTATATTATTGGAGTGTTGATTTAGTGAGTAAATCAATTAAAACAAAAAGGAGAAACAAATGAAATTAAATATTAAAGCAAGTGAGAAACAAATGATTGATACAATTATAAAAAATATTTATAATGAAGAAAATCTTACATATAAAAAAATGTGTAATAACTATGACCAAAATGAAATATTTTATAATGAAATTATAAAACATAGGGATATTTCAGAATTAAAAGAAAAAGATTTTAAATTTATCAATAAGTGTTTTGATTCATACATTGAAAAGTATAAATAATAAAGCAAGGGAGAAACAAATAATGGGAATAGATTTAAAATATAATATAGATGTTACAAGCCATAAATTTGTAATGTTTTTAAAATGGTATAAGGATGTATATGGTAATGAACATATTGAGGAATTTGATACTGCAAGTGTGATTATAGATATAGTTGCAAATCCATTTAAATTTCAACCTGAGTATATTGAATTTATAAAGGAAACAAGACATAAAGATTTTGAAACATATTTTATAAAAAAAAATGAGGGTAAATAAGATGACACCAAGAGAAAAGTTAGAACAATTAAAAAAACCAACAGCTAAATCTGAAATAAAATATAGGGTTGGTTCAGTTTATGATAAGGATAGAGGTAAAGCAACTATATTGTCTTATGTAGATGCAAGATATGTTCAAGATACATTAGATAAGTTTATAGGTCCAGAATTTTGGGAAAACAGATTTTATGAAGCAAAGGGTGCTTTGTTTTGTGAAATTATAATTAATATAGATGGTATTAAAATATCTAAATCTGATTGTGGAACTGAATCTGATATTGCACCTGCTAAAGGTGAAGCAAGTGATGCTTTCAAAAGAGCAGCAGTAATGTTTGGAATAGGTAGAGATTTATATTCTGCTGAAACAATGTTTGCTGACTTAGAGAAAAAAGGCAGCAAGTGGGCATTACCAAGAGGTTGGAAACCAAACAATAAAGTAGCTAATACAACTCCAAGTAGTCCACCTGCACCACCTAAGATTAATCTCCAGGACCAAGAAGTTAAATTTAAACAAAAAGTTATAGATGACTTTGATGGTATCCCTGATGATGATGATGATTTTACAGGTGAAGAAGTTTGTAGATTTGGTAAATACAGAGATGTTAAGTGGAAAGACATACAAGATGAAAGTTGGATTTTATGGGTTTCACAGAGTTCTAAGGTAGATTGGCAGAGAGAGTTGGCAACTAAAGAAGCAAAAAGGAGAGCAAACAATGTTTAGTACAATTCTGGATTTAGTTCTTATTTCAGCTTTAATTATAGCAATGTTTAATATGGTGTTTTATTTAGGTGAAGTAGTAGCAGAATATTGGGAGGAGATATTTCATGGCTAATTCAACTGATCCAATAGAAAAAAGAATGCAAGATGCAAAGGAAACTGAAGATAGTTTTGTTAATATGTTTAATTATAATAACAGAGATGGTAGTGGAATATGTATTAAATATGGATTAGATGATGTAAAATTTCAAAATGAAAATCAAGCTAAGTTATTATATCATATACCTTCTTGCTTAAGAAAAACACCTGATTTTATGGTTGTAGAAAATGGTAAATTTTCATTAGTTGAAGTTAAAGGAATTAAGATAAATCTATGGCTAAAGGTTAATGATTTAATTGATTATCAAAAATGGAATAAAGGTTATGATGTCTATCTATTTGTTCTTAACAATGAAGATATGTTTGCAAAAATATCCATAGATAAATTGTCTAAATTAATTAATGATGGTAATTATCCAATTAAAGAATTACCAAAAGATAATCCACCTAAAAAGTGCTATGTAATACCATTCCTGGATTTGTTGAAATGAAAGCTAAGGTATGTAAGAGATGTGAAAAAGAGATACAGAAAAAGCATATGATATGGAATAATGGATATGTTGTAAATCAATGTATTCCTTGTAGAAAAATAGCTGCAAAAGAATATGCTCAAAAAAGAAAAGAAGCAATGAAAGGAAGTTATTGGGAATGAAAATTAAAAAGAGTTTACAAATTGATTCAAAACTCCATCAGAAGTTAAGATTGTATTGTGCTATTAATGAAACAACTATATCAGAAATAGTAGAAAAATCAGTAGATTTATACATTAGTAAAAAGACTAAAAAGGGATAATAACAAAAAGTGAATAAGGGAGAAACAGATATGGCTAAGAGATTTATGGATAATACCATTTTTGAAAAGCAATGGTTCAGAAAGTTACCATTAAGATTGAAGATAGTTTGGTTTTATTTAATTAATAAATGTAATCATGCAGGTGTGTGGGAATGTGATATTGATCTATTATCCTTCCAGATAGGAGAAGTTTATGAATTATCTGAAATAATGGAAGCATTTGGTGATAACATAGTAGAATTAGGTGATAATAAGTACTATTTAAGCAAGTTTATTGAATTTCAATATGGTTTACCACTTAATCCATCAGTTAGAGTTCATGCTTCAGTGATTAAACTCTTGAGTAAATATAACATAGACTTAGATAAGTCTTTCATAAGACTTAAGGACAAAGATAAAGATATAGATAAGGTTAAAGATATAAAACAAAGACAATCAGATTTTTCTAAAAGAGTTGAAAATGAAATTGCTGATATGAAGGTTGCAGCTAAAGATATTCAGGATTTTATATCATACTGGAGTGAGCATAATGATGGTGGAAGGGTAATGAGGTTTGAACAACAAAGCATATTTGCTGTTAAAAGGAGAATGCAAACATGGATTTCCAACTCAAAGAAATTTCAGAGTACATTTCAACCATCTAATGAAGATATAGAAGCAAGAGAATTGCAAGTTGAGAAGGAATATCAGAACCAAAAGAAAAGACTAATGGAAGCAGATGCTAATGTAGCAACTGATGATGATAAAAAGAAAGCATTGGGGATAAAATGAAAAAGGATAAAATACAAGAAAAGCCAAATATTTTTTTAAGAAGATTTAAGAATGACAATGATAATGAATTCTGTATAGATTCATTTTCAAAGGAAAGGGAATTTTTGTTATGCTTAATAGGACAAGAAAGACCACTTATAAATGGAAAAAGAAGGGAATATAGAAATATCCCTACTGGAGAAATAGCTGAATATTGTGGTTTAGAAGGTGGTTATAATTTACTTTTAAATCAGTATATATATTTAGAGAAATGGGATTATGCTTTTGTTGATTGGAAACATGAATATGAACATTTTTATAATATTGATAGAGAGTGTTAAAGGATTAAAAATAAATTAAAGGATGATTGGAAGGTGCATTTACACACCCATATCCCTGTGGGTGATGTTTCTCTCTACTCACACTATGCACCTTCCATTAATTAAGGAATAAAATGAAAATATTAGAATTGTTTGCAGGATCAAGAAGTTTTAGTAAGGTTGCTGAAGAATTAGGACATAAAACTTATACTACTGATATTGAAACTTTTGATAAAATTGATAGA
>Ga0209337_1000681_pt1 | contig 27449 bp, 38 predicted proteins | sample LinPmetageLP53_FD_184044 | JGI IMG/M metagenome (GOLD analysis project Ga0209337, IMG submission 184044) | Marine viral communities from the Pacific Ocean - LP-53 (SPAdes) (version 2) | ecosystem: Environmental > Aquatic > Marine > Oceanic | place: Pacific Ocean | collected 2010-02-08 | reverse complement strand
ATTTCCTGTAATTTTTATTTCATCATTATATGTTACACCCCCATCTGTACTTAATTGGATTATTATATAATCATTAGTGTCTAATCCTGTACTCATCATACCAAAGAAATTACTTTGATCAGATGCCGCTAATCTCATTTGGAAATAATGATCTTTATTTGGGTCAACATTAACATTAGGTAAATTATACCAATCACTTTCAAAAACATTACTACCTGCTCCAAACATCATTGTGCTGTTAGGAGAAGAAACTGAAAGGTTAGGGTAATTTCCTGAAGTAGAGGTACCATTTAGCCAACCACTACCCCAATTAGAGGATTCAATATAATCATAGGATAATAATACATCTAAAGAACTAAACTGTGAATGTAGTGTATTATATATTAATAAGGGTAATAATAGTGCTAGGATCTTCATTTATAAACATAACTTATTTTCTAAAACTTCAATTTTCCCTCGAATATATAAAAATATGTTCACTTTTCCAAGCTTTTTTTAGGTCTACCTCGTTTAGGTTTCTTTTTTAAGTATTTTAAAGCCTTAACCATTTCAGCACATTTTTCAAATAGCTCATGTTTTTCATATATAGGAAGGTTAGCTTCTAAAGTAGTTGTAAATTCAGATTTATCAATTGTTATATCATAAACTGTTTGTTCTTGAACTACTAGGACTGATAGTGCATGGAAGAATCTTTTTTTCCCGTTAAGATTTTTTAATATAGTTTCAACTAAGGCTGTAGAGATTCTAAGATCCTTTTTTTCTACCATTTCTTCAAATTCAGAAGTGTCAAATACACTGATTTCGGTTGCTGTATTTTCCATATTAAAATAAATTTAAAAATTTAGGATCTATTTGTTTTCCTTTTAACTTTTGTAATTTCTCATCTTTATTAAGCATTTTACTAGCTAATTTTTCAAGATGATTTTCTTTTTGTTTTGAATAATCAGTTACTAGTTTTTTATGTTTTTTATTTGATTTCACTTAATAATAAATATTATTTTTTTCTTGAAACTAATGAATAGGGATCATCATCTACTTTTTCATCCCAATCTTCTAACTCACTCAATTTTCTTTTATGGTAATCATCTAATTGAAAATCAGAAGCATCTGTTGTATTATACACAACTGAGTGGCCTTCTATTTTTTCAATGTCTTTCTCATTAAATACCTTTCCAACGTTTAAAAAATAACAATTATAACAAGACATCTGTGCATTCCCTTCTGTAAAATTGTTTTTATTATTATCTTTAAAAAACATAATTAAAGGTAATTTCCCATCAATACTACGCTTTTCATCATAACCACAGTGATAACATTGTTCAATTAAATATCCTGCTTCAATCATTTTAAATTTAATTTTTTCTAAATTAAAAGATGAAGCATCAACTCTACCATTTACAATGTCATCAATCGCAGGTGATTTTCTCCCAAATGGGGTATCACTCATAAATTTTGGTATACCTTTTCCACTTTGGTTTTTATGTAATTCAAATAAAGATAAACCTGTTTCCTCATCTTTGTATGATTTCATATATGGTTTTAAATGTTGATAAGAACAATTTAAATACCTAGCAGCAGCCAACACAGATTTTGTTTTAGACATTGCTGCCAAACACATTTCTTTTGATATTGGTTTTGGATGTGCCATTTATTTAAACCTTTTTATCCATTTAACAGTTTCAAAAATAGCAATGGAAAAAAACATAAAAATACTAATCCCAACTAAACTTATAATACTGAGGGATTGATAAATCCATTTATATAATACTACATCTCTTAACCAGCGTTTCATAATTTAACTATTAATTCCGTTTTTCTTCTAATAATTTAAGCCCAATTGCTAATATCATAATACAAAAAAATGTAACATACAATTCATCCATTTTAATCAGAAAATTTATCTAAACCTTTTTTTGAATTTTTTTCTCTTTCTTTATACTTTTGAAAATCTTTATCTTCCATTACTACTAAATCAGTCCAAGTATTATCTTTAGTACCAAACATTACAGGCACTCCTCTTTTAGCTTTTACAGTAGAACATTTAACACATACTTTATACCCAAACTTAATAAGCCTTAATTCAGGCATTGGCTCTTTACAAGAAGATACTCCACAGGGTATCATTTTTAAATTATTTTTATTTTCCATTATATCTTTTTAAAAATTTAATAAGTTGTTTTGGTGTTTTTATTAAGTGTTCTTTTTCCTCCTCATCAATGAGTGGAATAACTTTTCCTTCTGGGGTAATACTTTCAAACACCCACCATATAATTAATTCACTTTTTACTTCTCCATATACTTTTTTTATTAAATCTTTTATTATGTATATGTATTTTTCTTCATATTCAAATAAATTAATTCCATTTTTAAACGCTGTGCTAGTAGAATTTTCTAATGCACATAATTTTTGAATTAAATCTAATAAAAACTGGTCTTCTTTATTTCTGATAGATTTTTGTTTTTCTTTTACATTAATTCCTTTTCCTATTTTTTGAATAATCTTTTTCATTTCTCTTTTCATAGTAAGGATTTATTTGGGGGGTTAATATAATAAGGATATTTTTCATTTCCAAAATACTTGTATAAATATTAAAGAGAGAGATAATAAAAGAGAAGTTAAAGTTTTTAATGTTATACCCTCTTTAAAAAATATCCCTACAAATAAAGCATAAACTAATATTCCAACCCCAAACCCAATGAAACGAGCGGGCCACATTGTACCATCAAAATGTTGTACTGTGTATTTTGTTCCATAGATATATAAGTAGGAAATTGGGATGCCAAATAGTGCAAGTATAAAAGTATTTTTTTCAAACCAACTCCAAATAAATTGACCATTTAACTGGAACCATGTTACTAAATGTGCTCCTAGAAAAAATAATATTCCAAATAGTAATCTCATTATTTTAATTTATTTTTTTTAATGTTTTTTCAATATTTTTAAGATTTTTTAATTTTTCCTTTAATCCTTTTAAAGTAAAACCATCTAAATGATTTCTAGCATTTTTAGGATCTTTACCGGCTCTTATACTATATTCAAGTTTTTGAATTTCTTCTTGACAATGTTCTAATAATGTTCTTCCTGTTTCTTTCATTTTGCTATAATTAAATCATTTTCATACATTGTTAAATCATTTATTTGAATTTTTAGATTACCTAATTCAAATTCACCTATTTCCCCACTTTCTTGTATAATTTCTGAGAGTTGAGTGATTATTTGATAATCTTGTTGGTTAAATATATTACCATTTACTTTAATAGTAATATTATCTTTTATAACATGTTTGTTTGGATCAAATCCTTTAACTCTTTCATCTATATTGAATGAACTTTTTTCTTGTTCTTTCATAGAATATACAACAAACTCTTCCATATCAACGTAAATATAACTACACCAAGGTTCTAATGCTTCTAGTAATTGGGCATTACAGTTTTCAACTACAATACCTATTTCGTATTTAGGCGGTACAATTGGTTTCATATATTGGTCATGTTTACAGAAGTGTCCCCATTTACGAATAAACTCTCTAGTTGATTTTTGGTTTTGAGCTAACCATTCATCTGTTTCTCTGTTCTTCATGAACACTTCACCATCGGGGTTGCGTTTAGCTCCATCTGCAAATCTTGAGCCTCTACAAGTCATATGATAAACAAATCCTTCCCATGTCTGAATAAACTTGATTCCATTCAAATGAAAGCGATTAAATATATCTGTATCTTCTTTTGATTGAGGAGCAAATATAGCATCATGTCCTCCTATCTCTTGAAAGTCTTTTTTCCAAAATGCCCAAGGTGCAAATATCCCTTCTGTTGTGAAATGTTTACCTGCTCCCCAATCGGCAATATTATTTAAGTCATTTAATAACTCAGCTTCTTTAAACTCTTCAGGCTCTATTCCAAAGTCTCGCAATACTTTTTCAGGCCCTGGTGGGTGCAGCGGGGGTTCAATTCTAGTAAGTGATACTATTGTTTTTTCATTTTTAATATAAGTAGGTAAATCATTACCTTCATGATGATATGTGTGCATATTATCTTCTATAGCATCCAATGCTCCTGGGCATAAATACATATCTGCATGATAAATCATACACATATCATGTGTTGCTACTTCATTAACTAAACGATCATATAAGATTGTATGGCCTAAACGAGTTGGTCCTTCATTTTTAATTGCTTTAAAATGTGGATCTTTTCCCATCATTTCAACACACCATTCCCAAGTATCATCTTTATCACTAAAGTCATCTGCTACACAGATTTCTACTTCGTGGTCACCTTGGTTTTTACGAATTGAATCGTATGACCATTTAAGATATTTTAAATTGTTTCTACTTGGTTGTATTAAGCTTATTTTCATTTAAATGTTTTTTTTATTGTACTTAAAAACCCTTTATATCCTGATTTTAAGTCAGTACAGTTTTTATCAATAAAGGGGGTTAAAATGGGGTTAATCATATAATGATAATTTTTTATGTTTTTATTACCTAATGAATCTTCCCAAAAACACTCTCTATCAATTTCAGTTAATGTACCTCCATAATAAGCTACTGTTGGTTTTTGAAAAAAACAGGGGAAGAGGGTTGAACCACCACCCATAGTAATAAATCCATCTACATTAGCAAACAATTTTAGTTGGGTTTGATTGTAACTAAGATTAGGATTATTATTCACTATATCATCTAATAAATAAACATTATCATAGTATTTAGTTAATTCAAAATCATTTATTATTCCTAATTGTTCAACATTAGCAGTTAATGTTTCTTGATTGTTTAGTGTATATGCTTCATTTTGGTCTAATGGGAATTCTGTGTTTTTAGGTCTTTTATATATAATATCATATCCCCTTTCTGTTAAATAATTAAATATATTATATAAACAGTTTATATCAAAATACCCAGTAGGTGGTTGACCATGTTCCCAATTATAACGATTACATATCATTATAGTAGGTTTATCCAATGTTAATTCATTATCTTTAAAATGTTCATTATAATCAGGTAGTTCCCATTTACTATAATCTAAAATACCACAACCCCTTTTAACATATGAAAATTCTTTCCACTTTGACCATTCATTTTTATATAATTCAGCATTCTGCTTAAGCCCATAAATCCAATCATTTGGAATACTTCCCATTCCAGCAGATGCATTATCTATTGTTCTATATTCATATTTTTCTTCTACATTATCACAAAAATAATAAAAAGGTTCCATTCCTTTACTAGTAATAACTTTTTCTAATTTACCATGTTTATGTAACCAAAAAGCATAAGGAACTACTAGTGTTAATTCTATCCCAAATTCAGGGTTGGTATTTATTATCATAGTTTAAACTTTTTCAAAATAAGTATCTGTATTTATAGGATTAAATATTTCATTTACCCAAAATACACATACTAAATCTTCATTACCTATATTTGTAATGTTATGAGTATGTAAAATTGGCATATCTATAACCTTATTATCATCTCCATTTATAATATATTGATTTTTTTTTATATCTCCTACTTTTCTTATTATAATTTTTGCTTTGCCTGATAGTACACAAAAACGTTCAATTTTTTTAAAATGGAAATGGTTTCCTCTAGTAATATTAGTTTTTGTAGTTGAAAAAAAAAGTTGGGTTTCACTTCCTTTACCTTTTACAAGTTCAACTAAATGACCTCTATCATCCAAATGTTTTTTAAATTTAAATAAAGAAGGGGAAAAGCTTCTATAAGTGTTAAATAAATCTTTATTAAATTTATTATTTAAATCTGGGATAATTCCTTGGGAGTAATCTTTATGGAAACTATTTAATTTAGAATAAATCTCACTTACAGATATTGTTATAGGATTAAATTCTATGTTAGAATCTATAGACTTTATAACATCATAAACATAACATAAAGACACTAGATTATTGTTATATTTTACCTTTATGTTATTTATTAAATTATAACAAAAAGTACTTATAAATGAATTATAATTAGGTTTACCAAACGGACCAAACATATTAGGTATTTTATATGATTCAAAATTAGTATTGTTAGTATTACAATAATCAGCTAATATATTTTTTGATTTTATTTTAGAATTACCATATCTATTATTACTATCCTCTTGAATTGATGATGTAAATTTAATATCAATTTGTATATTATGGTTGTTAAGAGCATTAACTAAATTTTGAGCTAATGATATATTATCTTGATAAACACTTTTTCCTTTATTTACCCCAGCACAATGGATTAATAAATCACAATCTTTGAGTAATCTTATATTATTAAGATAATTTCTACCTAGTTTTATTACTTCATACTTTTTTATCCATTTATAATATTGAGTTAAATGATATCCTAAAAAACCTTTTTCACCTGTTATTGCTATTTTCATATAACTCCTGAATTGTGTAAAAATAAATCTGTTTCTCTTGATTCCATTAAGCTTGTGTCAGAACTAAATGTCCAACAATTATCATTTAAAATCTCATCCGTAATCATATAATATTCATCATTGTCAATATTTGTTCTAAATGACTCTGTTTCACTTATCATTGCTTCATGTAACTTTTCTCCTGGTCGTATTCCTATATACTTTAGTTTTATATCTTTATGCCCATAAGACCTCCCCAATGACTTTGCAATATCTGTTATCTTCAATGCTTTAATATTTGGAATAACAATTTTCCCATGTGAGTCATAAGTACTATAACTCCATTCTATTAGATCAACTGCATCATCTAATGTTAATAAAAACCGGGTCATGTCTTTATGAGTGATAGGTAACTCTATTGCTCCTTTATCTAATAATTCTTTAAAGAAGGGTATTACTGAGCCTGTTGATTCTAGAACATTTCCATATCTACATAAACACACTTTGATGTTTTTTTGTTTATTTGCAAAATCTATATACAGTCTTTCTGATATAGCTTTACATTGCCCATACACATTAATTGGGGCACATGCCTTATCAGTTGATATAAACATTAATGTCTCTATTTGATGGTTGCATATTGTAATACAATCAATTAAGTTTTTATGTCCTATAATATTTGTTTTAACGCTTTCATAAGGATTTGCTTCACATATAGGAACATGTTTTAAAGCTGCGGTGTTAATTACTACATCAGGTTTATACTCATTTAATGCTTGTAATAATGAATTTTTATCTTTTACATCTCCAATATCATATGTTAACATTGGAAATTCTCGTTGCATATTAACATGTTTATGCTCATCACGTGATAAAATAATAATGTTATTATCTTGATAATATCTTTTAGTTAATGTTTTTCCTAAAGCTCCTGTTCCTCCTATAATTAATATTATCTTATTTTTCATTTTTATAACTTTTTATATAGTATACTAAATCTTTTTGTGGAATCCAACCTAACATTTCAGTTGCATCCTTATTTTCACATAAAGTATTACGGGCTTCTCCTGGTTTGGGTGGTTTATGTTTTGGTTTAATACTAAACATCTCAGCTACTTCATTTACTGAATAGTTTTTGTCTCTGCCTAACTCAAAAGTATGACCATAGGCTTCATCTGAGTGCATTAATAATAAGCCATCTACAATATCATCTATGTGTGTAAAGTCTCTACGCTGTTCCCCATCACCATATATTTCACAAGGTAACCCCTTTTCAATGTTATTAATCCATCTACCAATTAGTGTTGTATATCCTCCTTCAGTTAGTTGGTGTGGTCCATATACGTTGTAAAATCTAGCTATTACAAACTTGAGATTATAATTGTGTGCAAATAGGTGTAAGATTTCCTCACCAGTCGATTTGCTGAATGTGTAGGGGTTACTATATAATCCTGCATGGTGTGATGATGATCCAGCATATATGATAGGTATGTCTGCTTCTGCACAAAGTTTTGCTAGTGCCATAGTAGCGGTAGCATTGGTTGTGAAATAGTCAATTGGTCTTTCAAATGAGGGTTGTATTCTAGCAATAGCAGCCAGGTGATAGACTAAATCAAACTTTTCCCAAAAAGATGGATGCTTAATTTCCATATCTCGTAAATCTGATTCAACATATATAACATTAGGACTATTTACATGGTTATTTTTATTACCAGTTGAATAATTATCTATTGACACTATAGAATGTCCATCTTTTAGTAGTCTTTTAATTAAGTTAGTTCCTACAAAACCAGCTCCCCCTGTTACTAATATTTTCATATTCTTGTTTTTACGTTTGTACCATAAATTGGTTTTACGAAAGTTTGTTCATCATCCTCAGGAAGTTTCCCCCATTTATTTATAAATCTTTGAGTACTTCTTTGTTCTATCTTTGCTAATCTATCAGGTCTACATTTTATATTATCATCAGGAAATCTAGAGGCTCTAGATGAAAAATGCCATTGAACAGATTTACTAGTCATTTTAAATTCATATCCTTCTAATTGCATACGAATAAATAAATCTTTATCTTCCCAATATGCTGGGGAGAAAAGTGGATCATTCCCTCCTATCCATTCATAATCTTTTTTCCTACAAAAAAATCCTGCCCCTCCAGCTTTTCTAACTGTTAAATTGTTATCTTTAGAAAATTCTTTACTCCATTCATCAAAATATTCACAATCAAAATTATGGTGAAACTCACCAAACTCCTCAACTGGAACAAATATTGTTCCTGGGCGATACCAAGGATCATTTGGGAATATTTTAGGTTGTATTCTAAATGAAGAAGCTATAAGTCTAGTATTAGAATCTATACCATCATACAGTTTTAATAATTCAATATCTTGATTTGGAGCTACCCACATATCGGCATGAATAATATTAATAAATTCAGTTTTTGAATTTTTTACACATATATCCATTCCTCCTCCAATTCCTCTTGGTACATCATTTGATTCAACTATTGGAGTTAAATTTAATTTATCTTTATTTTTTTCAAGCCACTCATTTGTTCCATCTGTACAGTTTTCTGCATGTATAATAATAGGCATGTTCTTATAATAAGAGTTTTGTCTTATTGATTTAACAGCTAACTTTAAATAGTTTAAATTATTATAAGATGATATACAAGATGTGATTTTATCCATATTATTTTTTTAATAATTTCAAGTCATTATCAACCATTTTTTTTACTAAATCTACAAATGAAGTTTGTGGAGACCAACCTAATTCTCTTTTAGCTTTACTAAAATCACCTCTTAAAACATCTACCTCAGCAGGTCTCATAAATCTTGGATCTTGTTTTATATATGATTCCCAATTAGAAATACCTATATGATTAAAAGCAATACTTAAAAATTCTCTAATAGAATAAGTATCACCTGTAGCTATAACATAATCCTCAGGAGTATCTTGTTGAAGCATTAACCACATTGCTTCTACGTAATCTGGGGCATATCCCCAATCTCTTTTTGAATCTAAATTCCCTAATGTTATATGATCTGAAATTCCTAATTTGATTTTAACTATCCCATCAGATATTTTTCTAGTAACAAATTCTATTCCTCTTCTTTCTGATTCATGATTAAATAATATTCCTGAACAGGCAAACATATTATATGATTCACGGTAGTTTTTAGTAATCCAGTGTCCATATAACTTAGATACTCCATAGGGACTTCTTGGATAAAAGGGTGTTGTTTCTTTAGCTGGGTTTTCTATCATTCTTCCAAACATTTCTGAACTACTTGCTTGGTAAAATCTAATTTTGGGGTTAAATTCTCTAATAGCTTCAAGTATTCTTAACACTCCTAACCCTGTAACTTCACTTGTATGTTCAGGAGTATTCCAACTTTCTCCTACAAATGATTGTGCGGCTAAATTATATACTTCATCTGGGTTTGCTTCTTTTAAACATCTTAAAAGTGAGTTTTGGTCTGTTAGATCACCTTGTAAAAAAACAATCTTACCTTCTAAATGAGAGGTATTAGTTCTATTTTTAGATGAACTTCTTCTTTCAACTCCATAAATTTTATAATCTTTTTTTAATAAAAAGTCAGCTAAATGACTTCCATCCATTCCATTAATACCTGTTATTAGTGCAGTTTTCATTTTTATCTATTTATTTATTATTTACTTTTTCCCAAACATCATTCCATGTATAAAACTTATGATCTGGATTAAAAAGGTTAGCATCATTTATTTTACAATATTCATTTGCTATTTTATACCAATTTGTTGAATTACGTTTATCATCTATATAACCAATATCTGTTTCATTTAAAACATAACTACGTTTTTTTGGATGTTTTCTATTATGTACAATTAATACATTTCTAAAATGATATTGTGGCATATCTGGAAGTATTCGTTGTGCTATATTTTGTAATGCTGTATCATCAATAAAAAATGCTCCTCGTGGTACATTTACTCCTGATTTTACTGCATCTGAACTTATTATAAATCCACAACCATTAAATTTATGTGGTTTTATATTTATTATATCTAATTCTTCAACCTTATCATTAAATTTATCCATTTCTTTCTTGGTCATTGTATACCTTATACTCCACCAATTTTCTTCATCATCATGAATAAAAGGTTTATCTGTAAATTCAATATGTTCTAGAGATTTCCAACTATTATCCCACATTTTATTAATACCAAATGTAGCTATGTATTTAGGGGTTGAATCTTTTACTTGTTCATGTAACATATCTAATACAGTAAAGGTTTGTTTTGGCATCAAAGCATCGGATTCACCCTGTATTAATACATCAACTTGAGAATGGTATTCTTCTAAAAATCCTCTCCTATAATCTGCTATTGTGTGAAGCTTATCTATATAACGAACATTTCCAAAATTACATATTGACTTAATTTGTTTAATACATTTGTTAAGTTGTTCTTCTGATATGCATTTTTCTAAATCTTGGTTTCCTAGTATTGTAAAATCAACTATAACTTGTCCTTTATATTGATTTAATGCATCCTTTAATGAATTAACATATTCTTCAATAATATTACATTCATACCATTGTACTAGACATCCTATTGCAAATTTAGTTTTCATAAGTTAAAATTTATAAATTACTAAAACATCATCCTTTCTTTTTTTTACATGTCTTAAATCTAAAATTTCACAGTTATGGTGTAAACTATCTTCAAAATATCTTCTAGAATAATCTATATCTTTAATATCTTCTATAATATAGATCCCATTTTTATTCATTTTATTTTTTAATAAATGAAAAGTTTGGATTTGTTCATGTAAATAATGACTACCATCATCTATTATAACATCAAAAGTTTCATTTTCTATAATATTTAAAAAACTTAATTTAGTTGCATCATGTATAATAACATTATAGTTAGGATCTAAATGCAACCCACCTGTACGGTTTTCAAGAATTTCCACACCTACTACATTAGAATCAATAAAATACTCATCCCACATTTTAAGTGAATTACCTTCCCACATCCCAATCTCTAATACATTTGATGATTTTCTATAAGGTTCTAATAATTTTTCATAATGTTCTATATAACTATGAGTAGTTCCTTTATCTCCTCCACCTGTGTCACCAATGACAGAGTATTTTTTATAAATTTCTTTAAGACTTTGCATAATTTTCTTTTATTTTATCCCAAGCTTGTTGCATTAATGGTGTTCTATGTTCTTTATCAAAACCATTAAAATGGAATATATGACCACAATCTATAAATTCCAAATTATTTAAAATTTCTTTTCTATTAAGATGGGTTAAATTAAATTTTTTATTAAGATATTTAACTTTATAGTCTTTAGCTATATAATTTACAGGAGTTTGATCTGTTCCTTTACGTAGAGTATCTTGTAAATTAACTAAACTTTGGTGGTTATTCTCCCAAAATTTGATGATTTCACTACAAAACTTTTTTGATGATTTATGTAAAACTATCATACCACAATTAAAATACTCAGTCCAATCAACACTAGTATTAAACATATGTTTATATCCCTTAATACTTTGGTTTACCCACCCTATATTATCATTATCAACACATACACCTATTTCATCTGTAATTTCATTAAATATATTAGGACTATCCCAATGGACCATAGTATCAACATCTATTAGAGCTACCTTTTCATAATCTAATCCACTATTCTCTAATATATCCCAAACATACCATCGTTGCCATGTAGGTTTAGTATATGTAGTATCTGCTATAGGTTCACTTAATATAATTAAATCTATATTATTTTTATTACACCAAGGTTTCCAAGTGTTAATACAATATTCTTCACAAGAATTATCTACTAATCCCTTCATTGAAGTTATTATTACAGCATTTTTATTCATATTATTTTTTTATACATTGCAACCAGGCAACTGATGAAAATTGTTTATAGTATTTAGATTTAATTATATTATATTCATTCATAACTAATTGTACATCTGAATCTTGTATTTCGAACCAATTCCAAATCTTATCTTTAACTTCCTCTTTGAAATTATTTTTATTGCTTGCGTAATCATGGGCCATTATATAACTACCTGGAGTTAAATATTTACCAAATATATTAAATTCTTTTACTTTATCACCCCCATCACATAGTAATAAGCATTTATTATTAAGTAATATATCTACAATTTCAGTTAAAGGAGTTACTCCTTGTATTCTACCTTCAACAGATCCTTCCTTCACGGCATGTTTATCTGGGTCAGATTCAAATACACTTTTATCACGATAATCAAATGGTAATATTCCTAACGGCATTAATGCTTTTAAATCTGATATTCTATTTGCAAATGATCCATTCCTAAATCCCGACCAATCGTAAGTACTAAACTTGAATTTATGTTTTAGACTCTGCTCATGTAAAAATAGAGCAAACCCACCATATGATGTACCTATCTCTATCACGTAATCAAATGATTCATTATCTAAAAATTTTGCAAACTCATTAAATGCATTTGGGTTTTGTTGTGACAATGCTCCTTTATAGTCTGTGCGACTTTCTCCTTTCCATTCTATTCTTTCCATAATTTTTATTTTAGGGTGTAATTTGAAGATAAATGTCTAAATTCATGAAATTTTTCTGTTAAATTTTTATTCTGGAAGTAATCAAACATTCCTTTTTCAGCATTTCTACAGTATGTAGTTAAATCTAAATCACTTTTTCCCTCTTTATATGTTTGAGCTGAATGGTGTATTAAGGGACATTTATCAACAACCCCTACTTTCCAACCTTCTTGATCACATATAATACCAGATAGCATATCTTGCCCCCAACCATAAATTAATTCATCAGGGTATTGTTGTATTTTGTTAATAAAATCTTTATGTAATAAAGGTGCCTGAAAGTCAACCCATTTTACATCTCTTGTAGTGCTACTATTCCAACAATGCATATATTTCCATTTACATTGACTTTTTACTTGTAAAATACTAGGAGATATAATCTTATAATCCCCATCAAACATTTCCTTTCTTAATGTTCTTACAAAATTAGAACCTTGTAAAATTAAATCATTATTTAACGATAATAAACTATCATATTTATCAGATTCTAGAAAAAACTGTAAAGCAATATTTAATGCACCCCCAAAATAGGTATTTTGTCCTGTTTCATGAGTAGTGTTTTTACTTTTACCTTCTTGTTTTGACCCATTATCTATTAATATCAAATCATAATCATTACGTTCATATGGCTTAAGACTTTCCCATAATGAGTCAGTCATTTCGGGCATATTATGATTATATATTACTGCTAATGTTTTCATATTTTATTCTGTTTTCCAATATTCATAAATTCCTTTATCTAATTCATACTCTCCCCAAAAGAATCTTTTCCTCATAGGTTGAGATTGTGCCCAATGCCACATCTTTGTTAATCCTTCTTCTAAGTCAATTTTATGATCAAAATCTAGTAAATCTACAGATTTATCCCAAGTTGCCCAAGCATGTTTTGCTTCATGTCTTCCTTCTAAATATTTTGGTTTTAAATCAGTACCTGTTACTTTTATTAAAATTTCACATGCTTGATTTATAGTATATTCTTTAATTCCTCCTAAATTTATAATTTGATCTATACATTCATCCCTTTGTGAAGCATTCCAAAAAGGTATTATAGAATCATCAACATAACTAAATGCTCTTATTTGTTCTCCATCTCCAAATATAGTAGGTTGCATATTATTCATAATTTGATACATCCAAATACCTAATACATTTCTATATTTATCCCAAATATTTTGATTTTGACCATAAAAGTTATGAGGTCTAATTATAGTATATTTTAAACCATGTTGTTCATAAGCTATTTTTAAATCTTGCTCTACACCAAATTTAGCTACTCCATAAGGATCTATAGGGGATTGTTGTAAATCTTCATGGAATGGGGGATTATATTTATTACCATAAACTGACATTGAACTTGCAAATATAAATCTATCTATATCATGTTTAATGGCACAAGTAATTAAATTAGTTGAAGAAATTAAATTATTTTCATAATTATATTTTCTAATAAAAGGACTTAATCCTTCAGCAGCGTAAGCTGCAAAATGATATACTATTTTTGGTTTGTGGGTTTTGAATAATTTATCTATTCTATTCAACTCTTTAAGATCAAATTTAAAAAACTCAACTCCTGATGGGATATTTTCTACATATCCTCCACTTAAATCATCAATTCCAACTACTTTATAATCTGTATTTTCTATTATCCAACTAGCTAATCTACTTCCTAATAGACCTGCTACCCCAGTTATCAATACTTTTTTTTCCATTGTTTTTATTTTAATATAACAAAATTATCTTATATATCCTAACAAGAGGTGTAATTATTGTTTTCTAATCCAAAATTTAAGAATGGATTTAAGGAATGAATATTACATTTATATTTTTTTATTAAATAATTTCTAACTTTTAAGGTTTCAACTTCTATTTCATTCATACGGTTACTAATACCTGCCCAGTTTTCAGATGATTGCCAATCTTTTTCCATATATCCTTCATAATATAAATTACCATTTAATCGACCACAATCATGACCACATAATATAATATTTTTAGCTCCCATATATGCTGCTATATGCATCATACTAGTTACTGTTGATTTACTAGAAATTATTTCATTATCTAATAAATTTTTTAATCCATAATCAAAATTGTTTTTTTTAGAATTGTGGTTAAAGTAATAAGCATCACTATGATTTGCAATATTTTTTTCTTTACTATCATCACCTTTATAATATTCTGAGTAGATTAGAGGGATATTATTTAATTCAAGTTGTTCAATGCTTCTAGTATATCGTGGTGTTTCCATACAATCTTTCATAATTACATAATCACACTTATAATGTTTATAAACTTGATTCACACCCAGAACTATTTTGTTTTCAAAAAATTCCTGACTTATATAATCCATGGAAGATCCTGCAAGTATGATCCATATATCTTGATTGGTATGTTTTCCTTTTAATTTTGTTAAGGGGCTGTTCATATTGTTATTCCATTAATAGTTTTATCAGCATATTCATATAATCGTTTTAAACCTTCATTTATTCCAACTTTTGGTTTCCATCCTAAAGATTTTAATTTTGAATTATCTCCTGTATTGCCAAATTGATCACCATCTTCACTTCCAATATTTTTTATCTTAAAATTGTTTCTTCCACTATATTCTATAAATTTATTAATTATATCTTCAATATAGATTTTTGTGTTAGTGCAAATATTATATATTTCTTTTGATGTTCTATCATCCATACCTAAGATTAAAGCATCTATATTATCATCTATATAAGTTATATCTCTATATCTATTAAGTGGTCCTGTAACATCAATTTTATTACCTCTAACTATTTGTTGTACAAATACTGCAGCTATTCCTTGTCTACCATTTGTTAAATTTTGTCCAGGTCCATATGTAGGAAATATTCTAAATATTGTATAATCTATTCCAAATTGGGAAAATTGTTTAATGCAGTTTTCTCCATATAATTTAGATAATGCATAATTAGATAATGGATTTAATTCGTCAGTTTCTTTTAACCAATCACCTTCACCATAGACTGCCATCGTAGAAGTATATATAATTTTTTTTATTTTTCGTTCTTTAGCAAATCTACAAACATTTAATGTTCCTTTTGCATTCCAATCTAGATCTAATTCAGGTTCTACAAGAGATCTATAACCATAAGATTGTGCTGCTATATGATATATTATATCAATTGGATCTGTAATTTTAATTAAATCATTATAATTTGAAATATCATAACTATAATCTGCATTTAAATTAAGGTCGCAATTGATTACATTATGCCCTAATTCTTTTAATTTTTTAACTAATTTTTTTCCTATAAATCCAGAGCCTCCTGTTACTAATATATTTTTCATTAATTTCTATTTTTATATAAATGTTGTGCAAATTCAAAATCTAAAGGAGTATCAATATCAACTGACTCTTCGTCTGAAACTATATAAAACATTGGATTATTACCTACTACATTTTTTCTTTTTAACATTGTATCTCTTGCAAGAATACTAATACCAAATGTTAACTTCATAACGTCTGGTAAATCTTGACTATTCTGTACTTTATTAATATCGTAATTTAATGGTTTACTATCTAACCACAAGTATTCTTTTACTAGTGAAACTGTATTAGCACTATCATTTGATGATAATATAAACCTATTTATTAAATCATAATATGTTTTAGATTTAATAAAGGGTGCTGTACAGGGTACATGCATTATTAAATCACTTTGTGTTGTTTCTGCTATGTTATACCAATGTTCGGTATTAGTACATTTATTACTTGCAAAATAGTTTTCTCTTCTAAAATATGAAATATTGTTTGCTTTAGCAATATCAACAGCTTCCTGTGAATCAGTATTAACTACAATCTCATCTATTAGGGGGACTTGTTTTAATGATTCTATTTTTAATTCTAATAGATTCTTTCCTTCAAAAAATTCTTTAAAATTTTTATCAGGTACACGTTGTGACCCCTTACGTATGGGAATTACAGCTGTTATCTTTTTTCTACTCATTAATTTGTTTTATTGTTTGGTTCCATGATTCAAATTTTAACCCTTTATCATCTATATAAATTAATGCATTTGGTTTGTTAACAACTACATCACTTATAAATTGTTTCATATCCCACTGTTCAAGCCATTCCCATATCAACTCCGTACCTGTTTTTCCTTTTATTAATGGTCTTTTAGGGTTAGATTTGCAACTATAAATTACTAACTTAAATGATTTAGATAACTCAACTAAAGCTTCCTTTGTTCCTTTTATAGGAGCTCCATATATAGTCCCATCATAAAACCCTTTTGTATCATTATGGATAACACCATCAAAATCTAATGCTAATGTCTTACCTTCAGATGTATTAACATGTTTAATAAATTCTTCTTTATTCATTATAATCTGTTTTTAATTTGTATTGAACGGTTAGTGTAATTTTCACTAATTTTAGAATGAAAATTAGCTTTATATTCTAACCAATCAGATTCAAACATTAGTGAAGATTTAATTACTTCTGATATATTATTACAATTTTTATCAGTTAACTGAATTATTACATTTCTTGTTTCTATATAATTTAATAATTTAGCGCCATACATCTCTTTTATAAATACACTACTAGTAGGCGATATATTTCCACCCATTAATGTATCTAAATTATATTTTTTACATTGAATTAAAATATCTTTAACTATATCATTTATAAATTTAGTATCAACTTGTTTTTTATCATACCCATATGATTTTACTAAATCAGATCGACCTATTACAATACCAGATAATAATTTACTAGAGGGAGATTTTAAAATATGAGATAAGTTTTTATATGCAGTTTTACTTTCAACATTAATATAATATTTCATATCTTGAATGTTAATTGTTGATTCTATAAATTTCTGCATAGCAAATTCTGATTCTACCATTGGTGCTACAATACCATTAGATCCAATCATATTACAAAAATCAATATCTGTTTTAGCTTCACAACCACCTATCTTTACACTTAATTTTAAATTACATGATTCTGTTATTCTACGCATTGTTAGAATATCGTTATGTAATGCCCCCTCATCTTCTGTAGATTGTTTAATACCTATGACGTTATGTTCCTCATGGAGGTGTTTTAATTTTTCTATTAAATATTTCATGTTTTATAAGTAAAGCTTTTATTAGTATCCATTCCTAATTTATCCCAGGAGTCCCAATTCTTATGGACTGCTATGTTTGCACGCCAATTATCTCCTTGAATACCCTCTACTGTATTTGATGCCAATATTTTTTTTTGTAATTTTCTTATTGGATGATTGATATCTCTATTAACTTGAGTTAAAAGTTTTGTTAAATGATTATAGGCATATCCATGACCATCCCATAATGCTTCTACAGGTGATTTTTGTGACATTTCTAAAATATAAGGATACCATATTAAAAATTTTCTAATGTTTTCTGGGTCTCTTTTATTTGATTTATCTAAATCTATATCTTTAAAAAGTTTATGTATGCTACCTTTTATAATATCTGGATTTCCTCCCATATTTAATTTTCCTGGGTATGATGATGGGGCGCCATTTAATCCATGTAATGTATATACTAAATATTGTTCTTCTTGCAAGAATTTTGTTAATAGATTTTTGAACATTTCTATATCAATAAAATTCCAATCATCTTCAAGCCACATAGTACAATACTGATCATCTTGGAATTTATTTTCTTCTACATCTTTAAGAACACTTAATGTTAAATGTCGAAATGCTAAATAAAAGCATGGTTCATGTGATATATTTAAATTTAATTTTACTTTAGATAGTGACTTAGCTATATTTTTGAAATTCAATTCTGTTTCTGAATAATCTTCCCACTCGTATTTGGTATCTTTAATCACATCAATATTAACAAACCAATGTATTTCTGAAAAATGGTTACAATTATCTAATTCTTCCATCATTGTCTTAATACATTTATTATGTAATTCACTTCTAGGAATTGCTGGGGTTTGTATGTATAATATCATAATATATATCTTTTTGAATTAGGTCCATGATTAAATAATAAATCTAAAATAGTCATATAAGGTATAAATTCACCATGTTGTTGTTTATATTCTAATTGAGTATAATTTTGCCAAATTAATTTAATATTATTCTCCTCAAAAAGTTTTTCTTCAATATATCGTTTTGACCCATCTCCTGATCCTGATATATATGTTGTTGTATTTAATTCTTTAAGTATATGTAATATCTTTTCCATACCTTGTTTTTCTGTTTTGATATCTGATGATATTATTATATCAGTATCACTATTTAAACTCTTAAGAATATATTTTATTAAATCTAAATTTAACTCTATTAATTTAGTATGTTCCTTAAGATAAATATCTTTCAACTTAGGATAATACTCTGTAAAATAATCTGATTTCTTGTAGAATGATTCTAATAATGATAAATGTTGTTCAACCCACCCATTGTTATTTATCTCAATTTCATTCCAGGGTCTTAATTGACTTTTTCCTTTAACTGGTACTGTTAACCATTTCTTCCCATTATTTGTTTTAATTTGATTGCGATTTGCATAATCTTTACCTCTAGGAAATTGTACATCATCAAATACTACATATACATTACTTGATAAGATCTTATTGAAAAATCCTACCCATGGAATATAATTTGGTTGATGAATTGATACTATCATAATATACTTAATATATAAAAATTATTACAAATAACCTAATTCTTTATGCCATTTATATGTCAAACTTAAACCAGTTTGTATATCAAATTTAGGTAAATAATTTAATTCCTTTTCCATTCTAGATATATCACATACTGCAGACCACTCTACTTGTTTTTCATAATCATGTTCAAGTGTTAAGTCTTTTTCAGATATACTAATTATTGTATCAGCTATTTCTTTAATAGATGTGCCCTTACCAGTGGCTATATTAAAAATTCCATTAGCTTTTTGTATTGATGCATTAATACAAGCATTTAAACAATCGTCTATATACATATAATCTCTAAAAGTTAATCCATCTGCTACAACATACGGGTTCTTATCTTTTAATACAGTATTGATAATATTAGGAACAGCTCTATATTGGTTTATATTTTTTGGACCTGGTCCATATATGCTACCAATCCTTAATATTGATATTGGAAAGTTACATTTAACATTTTTAAGATATATCTCTGTCATTAACTTTGTATACCCATATATGTTCTGTGGCCTTGGTTCTGTTAATTCTGTTATAGGTAATTGTTTAGGTGTTCCATATACTGCGACAGATGAACCAAATGAAAAATGTTCTATATTGTTAGGTAAACAGTTAATTAACTTGATAGTATTTATACAACAATTTTGGAATTGATCTAACAAATCCTTTTCATAATCTGTACTATCACTTATAATGTCTGCAAAATGTATAACATGTGTTATATCTTCCATCCATACCTTTAAATGTAGAGGTTCAATATCTGATAAGTCTATATCTAGATATGGTACTCCTTCTTTTGGGGTATAATTTTTACTGCGACTGATACCTTTATGAGAAATTCCTCTCTCAACTAATAATTCACTCAACCTATTACCTAATTGGCCCGCTATACCTGTTATTAATATTTTCATCGGCACATCTTTAACACATTAAATGCTTCTGCATATTTAAAACTGCACTGTGTTCCTCTATATTTAGCTAATGTAATTACATTATCAATTATATCATAACCATGGGATGTAAATTTCTCTATCTGACTCTTATGTTCTTTACAACCTTTTAATTTAGTTTCCATAGTATTGGTAATATCTACATAATAGGTTGCAACAGGATAAGTTGTTGTGATTCTTGGTAAAGGTACTTGTTCATAACATAATACATTATTTACTAATCTAGCTGCGGCCATTGTTGCATTGAGAGTATTGATATGATCTTGATGAGTATCACCCGCCCAATGAGTATATATCCAATCAATGGATTTCTCTTTTATAATATTTTCTATGAATTTAACTGAATCAGAATTGAATTGGATCTGTGTATCTTTAAATGGTGCCAATATTAATTTAGCTCCTAATATTTTAGCTGCATTAGTTGCTTCTCGTTTACTTACATTAGAGTTTCTTGTTATAGCCCCAGTATGCGCATCCATTACATCACTATAGGACATTACTAATAAGGTAACTTTATCTCCATCATCTATATGTCTTTGTAATGTCCCATAACACCCAAACTCAATATCATCAGGATGAGCTCCTATAGCTAATATATTTTTCATTTATAGAGTGTTGTAATATTCATTTTGTTTTTCTTGTCTTTCTATTGTTTTTGGGTGTTGTAAACACCAAGGTTCTTCGGTTGGGAGATAAGACATAGTTCTATAACCATCAAGTACTTCATGGACTTTATTAATCCATTTTATTTCTCCATTATTTTTATAAACCCTCCATTGGAAATCAGGAAAGTTTACCCAACCTTGTTCATTTACTCCCCATCCCCACTTATTAATATGGTCTTGAGTAAGACTTTCAACAGTGTTAATTCTAGGAACTTTAAGTACATCAACACTATTATATTGTAATACCATTGATAAATTATCAATCATATATGGAGATATCATTTCATCAGCATCAATTTGGAATATATAGTCACCAGTACAAAATGATGCTAATTTATTTTTCCAATCTGCAAAATGTCCTTTAAATTTATCTTTATGCCAATTAAATTCACCATTAACTGAGTGGGATCTTAAATAGTTTTCTATTTCAATATCCCCATTCCCTTCATCATAAAGAATAACTATTTCGTCTTTTTGTTGTTTATTTTTAACTAAAAAATTAACTAAACGTTGTATTTCTACAAATTCATTGCATACTGTAATTGCGTAACTTATTTTCATAACTTTTATTTAAAATGGTAAATCATCTTCTTTTCTTACAATCTCCCCCCCTTCTAATTGCTTTACTTTTTCTTCTAATATTCTAACTCTATCTTCTAAAGATACTTGTGCAGCAGGTTTTCTATCAAAATATTCATCTAAAAATGAAATCGGATACATACAAACATATCCTGATGGTACTAGGGATTTTTCTATATCTTTTGTTCCAATATAAACACCTTTAGCAACAGCCGAGGCATGAACTTTTTGTCCTAAATCAGACCCTGCAGGTCTGCCTAAATAATCAAATAAACTTTGAGTTTCTATAACCATTTTTTAATTTTTAATTTAGTAAAATATACTAAATTTTTTACAATAATCCTAAGAATCTTGAAAAAGACCTATAGTATCTAAGGCATCAATGTATTCCCTTTCACTAAAATATTTCATATTATCCATGTCCATTTTATATTTCATGAATTCATCCTTTTTGCCAGGAAGAGGGTGATTATGTCTTTCTTCTTCTAGGATTTCAATTGATTTTACTGCTGCCCAACTCCAATTTGATTTATTGTTTCCATTAGCAAAAACCATTCCTTTTCCTGGTTCGTTTATAGTATTTGGAATCCAAACTAATCCTGATTTTGGGTCTTCCCAAGCTAAATCAACATATAATTCAGGTAAAGTTGAAATTTGTTGTTCATAAAATTCTTCACCTGGTTTCATTAAGGTATTTGTCCAAAATCCACAACTTAAACTCATATAATTAGTTACATTTGGAGATGGTTGAGTTTTATAACATAAATCACCTCCTGATTTAGGGCAGTTTATTATTTCTTCATACATCATAATTCTACTTTTTTAAGTTTAGGTAATTTTAATTTTGGTAATTCATTTTTATTATCACCAACTTTTTTAAGTTTAGGTAATTTTAATTCTACTTGTTGTGGTATTCCTGATGTTTTTTCTTCAAGTACTTTACCTAATTTTTCTTTCATTTTTTCAAATGAAAAATTTGTTCTGCTATGATATCCTTGTCTTTTAGCTAAATTTAGGTAGGGTTTATAATTTGAAAATATATCCTTTAAATAATACCCAACCTGTCCTGTATCTACACTAAACCATTCAGATTCCTTCATTAACATTTTATTAGCGGCTGAGGGGTGGATTTTAGTTAGTTTTCCAGAGAGTAAGGTAGAAAAGTCTTGACTTAAATAATCTACATGACCACTCCAATTAGTTGTTAATATTGGTTTGTTTGTTAAAGAAAATTCAAGTAAAGGTCTACCAAATCCTTCTCCTTTAGTCAAATTAACCATTGCTTTAACTTTATGATGGTTATAAATTTCATTCATTTCTACATCAGTAAATTCACCATGAAGTAAATACACATTTGGTAAATTTTTAGATTTACAAGTAGCTTTAATCATTTGGATTTTTTCAATAATAGCATCTCTATCCATATAAGAAGAACCAACTTGAGATGTTTTAAGAATTAAAGCAGGTTTTTTGGATTTATTTTTAAAGGTTTCAAAAAAGGCTTTAATTAATAACCCAACATTTTTTCTATCTTCACCTAAATCCCCTTGCATCCAATGCCCTACAAATAAATAAGCAAATGATTCTTTTACATTAGATAAATCAAAGTTTGATTTAACAGGCTTATACATTTCAGTATTAGCCCCTTCAAACATTATTTCACTATTTCCATCCCAAATAATATGCCCTTCTGGTTGGTTGGTTTGTTTGTTTCTTTTTTCAAACTTACTATTTTTTAAAACACCAATTGTATGTTTAGAAGAACCTAATATTAAATCCATTCTATTACAACCTTCAACCCATTCAGCAGGAGCTATAGTTGATTCTATTCCTGCTGTAATTCCAATATTGTATTTTCCTACTTTTTGAAATTCATTTGGAACAGTAATTTGTGCCCAAATTTCAGGTTGTTGTGGAAGTTGAGGGGATTTAAGTAAAAGGGGGTTTAAAAACTCCCATTCTGGGTTGTTTTTGATAAAACCAAATGGGCAATTACCCCATCTTTGAGGTAAGATTTTAACATCATATTTTTCTAATTCGACAATTGCTTTAACTATGTCTCTTGATCTTGCTCCATATCCTGAATAGGTATCGATAGGGCAACTTATTACAAATACTGGTTTGTTCATAACTTTTTTAATATAATAATTCGTGGTTAATTGTATTTTCTTTTACTTCGTTAACATTTATTAACTCATATTTTTCACGTGGAGTCCACGTATTAAATAATTTATCTATAGTATTAATTACACGTTCTGCCATAGCTTCACTTGTAAGTCCTGCTTTTTTTACAGCCCATTCTCTACCTGATAGGCCACATTCTTTTCTTTTAATATTTCCTAAATTGTAAACATCCATTATTTTATGACATGCATCTTCAGGTCTACATCTATCATCCCAAATATAAGGGGTTTTTGGTGAACCTTGTAAAGAACGATTAGTTGGAAAAACAGGAAAAGCCCAATCACCATGTTTTCTATATCTACCAGTATGGTTAGAAGGTATTTCTGGGGTTGGTGTATACCAATTACCATCATTGTCTTCAAATCCCATTTGGTCTTGCATCCCACCTGTTACATTAGCTATAATTGGAGTTCCTGCTAAAATAGCTTCGGTTAAAGTTAAACCCCACCCCTCATTAGAAGTTAATAAGATTTGAACATCTGCTATATTATATAAATAATTTAACTCTTTATTTCCTAACTTATTAGTAGAAAACATAATAGCTTTTGGATAATCTTTAAATAAGATTTTTCTTACTTCTTCTAAATTAGTACCTGCTTCACTTATGACTTCTGTGTGGAGAATAAAACAACATTTATCTGCTTTTTCTTTTGGTAATTTATCTAAAAAATACTTAAAAGCAAGCATTGTATCTGGGATTTGTTTTCTCCTAATATTTCTAGAGTTGAAAAACATAACAAATTCTTTTTCATCATCTTGAAATATCTGTTGTTTGAATTTATTTAATTCAATAACTTCTTTTTCTTTAGTAATTGGATAATAAAGATCATGATTTAAACCATGGGGAACATATTCAATAACTTTATTTTTAGCTTTATCACCTAAAACTAATTCATTAATAAGTTTTGTTTGTTTTGAAATAGCTAGTAAAGCATCACATGATTCATAAAAAGACTTATTATATAAAGGTGTTGGATAATCATCCCAAATGTTTAAATAAATAATTGGAATATGTTGTCTTATTTCATTTTCTATTTGAAATAAAAATTCAAAATATCTTGGATCAGTAAATATCATTACTGCATCTGGTTTTTCAAGATCAATTAATTGTCTAACAATATTAGCATCTCCATACCCATCTACAGGATAAATAACAATAGAAGAATCATTTATTTGAGCATTTGTATTTGTATCTTCAGATAAATCTAACCTCTTTCCTTTTTCTGGGTGTTTGATTGCTCCTGCTATTTGTACCCAATTAAAATGTTGACATGATCCAATAATCATTTCTCTTGCTTGGGTAGCAACACCAGAATGAACTCTTACATCATCGCATATTAATAAGATTTTTTTTCTTTTATCCTTAGGGATATATTTAAATTTTTTAGAAATATCAAAGAGTTTTTTCTCTTCTACTTTTTTTAGTTTAGGTAACTTTAGTTTTGAAGGACTATTCATATAACTTTATTATTTTTTTTAAATGTAAAAACTTTATTTTATTTTTCCAAGTTTAAATTACTATGATTATGAACTTGTTTTCTAAATTCTTCTTCTGTTAAATAAAGATGAATTGCTCTTTCTGATAGTTTTTGGAATGAAAATTTCCGTTTAATACACTCTACTTTAAATTGTTCAAATAGTGTTTTGTTGATTTTTACACTAGTTAATTGTTGATCTTTGCTTGCCATATACTTTTATTTAATATTTGTCTTATATACGTATATGAGGATTCTAGAAAGTCGCAGAGCATAAATGAGTTTTGTAAAATGGACACCAATTACAATTTTTATGTGGGGTTGGTTGATGATCTACCTCTTTAAAACCATCAGAATTAAAAGCATTATTAATAAAGTTATTAACAGCATTTTGAATTCTATTCATTTTTACCTTACCTGAGGGGGGTGTGTATGTTTGGATTCGTCTAATTACAAAATCTTTACTTTTATATAGTTTTCTTTTTACTATAAAAAATTCTACTTCTATTTTATTAAGTGGAATATTATGGAGTTCTGAAAAGTATTTTTTATATAATACAAGTTGGAATTGCTTATTTTCATCTGATTTTGTCTTTTGGTTCCATCCTGATCGACTTGTTTTAATATCTATAATCTTAAATGTTTGAGTTGGTTCATGATATAAAACAACATCTAAAAACCCTTGTAACAATAAATTTGGTTTATAAGGGTGTGGATTTACTTTAATAGGTATTTCACATCCAACTAAATGCCAACCACGTTTTGAAAAATATTTCTTTTTACGCTTTGCAAACTCTCTAATAATTTCAACTCCATCCTCATAAAATTCTCTTAGTTCTTCTGGAGATGAAAAATGTTGTTTTTTATTTGCTTTGTATTGTTTAGCGTATTCTTCTCTAAGAGTTTCCTCTAACATTTCAGAGGTGTTTATTTTATCTGCTTCAACAATACTTTTTTCATACATTACTGTTAAATAATGTTGTAAAACTTCATGTAAAGCAGTTCCAAATACTGTATGAATGCTTGAGGTAAATTGTTTGTGGCCTTCTCTATATTGTAATGACCATTTCTTAGGGCATTCACTAAACATAGATAGTTGAGAATAAGAAATTGCCTTTTGAAAGGCAAAATTTATCTCAGGGAGTGGTTTCTCTCTAATTTCTTTAAGAATAGAGGGAATTTTTTTCTTTGGCATACTTATAATATACAAAAAAAGCTTGGCTAGGCCAAGCTTAATTTAATATATATAAAAACCTACTTATTTTATAATTCCGGCTCTTACCATCATTTGTTTTCTTTCAGCTAGTTGTTCTTCACCTCCTAATATAGCTTCATAATCTATCATTCCTAATACACCTGCAACACTGCTTAATTCAACTATATTACTTGCTATTTTATGGAGTTCTTCATCAGACGATGCATCTTCTCTAGCAAATTCCAATATACGAAGAAGTAAAGGAACATCTAGTTTAACTATATCTTTTGGGTTTCTCATTTAGCGAATTTTTTTCTTACTGCCGCTCCTAAATCAGTATCATTTGAATGGTCTTTCATCATTTTTCTAACTGCATCTCGAATTGCACTTGCTTCAGCTGGTATTCCTACTGCTTCTTCTACTTCTTCTCCTTCTTCCATTCTATAGTTCATGTCGCCAAATCCTTCTGGCTCAAATCCTGCTTCTTCTATTTCATCTTCAGAAATTTCTTTTTCCTCTCCTTCATTCATAAAATGTTCAAAAGCCATTTCATAATCTGATTTTTCACGAGGTGGTATTTGATTAATTGCTCCAACTCCAACGATTCCACCAGCCATGTAGTGTTCGTTTAGAGCTTCAGTTGCCATTACTCCACCTTTTTTACCTGTGGTTTTTGATTTTACTGTAAATGTAACCGATGGGATTGCACCTGTATATGGGGGGAAAGGTAATTTATCTGTATATTTATATTCTCCAAATTCA
>Ga0209337_1000678_pt1 | contig 27511 bp, 35 predicted proteins | sample LinPmetageLP53_FD_184044 | JGI IMG/M metagenome (GOLD analysis project Ga0209337, IMG submission 184044) | Marine viral communities from the Pacific Ocean - LP-53 (SPAdes) (version 2) | ecosystem: Environmental > Aquatic > Marine > Oceanic | place: Pacific Ocean | collected 2010-02-08 | reverse complement strand
TGCAAGTCCCACGCCTCTTGGATGAGGTCGAACTGGGTGGAGAGGTTTGCACCTGGAACGGATTCTATAAGTTTATCGATTGAGTTCATTGTCTATTTTGTTTATGATTTCGTTTACTTTTATTTCGAATTTGTCTTTATTGTTTGGGACATCATCACCGTTTAAGAGATCGTACATTGCATACCTCATCAGGTTCAATTCATTCTTTGTTAATTTACTTAAATTCATATTATTTATTTTATATTATTATCAATTGTATTACGTATTATTTCTGTGACTCAATCTCTTCAATTGTTGTATTGTTAATTTGATATAATAAATTTTCAATTAATTCTTCAAATGTTTCATTATCTTCTAAGTCACATTCATTATATACAAACATTTCTACACTTTCTTTCATTTTTTCATTTCCTTCACTTTCTTTTAAAAGTTGGAAAAAGTCTAAAGTTTCTGGATTAAAATAAAAAGTTTTCATATTATATTTTATTAATTATTAATTACATTTATATTATCAAATGGATAACGTATTATTTTTGTAAACGTTCCGAGCAGCTTCTCACCAGGAAAACCCCGAACCTCCGGGCAAAACCAGGAAAAAGCTGAAACCTACGTAATTTTTCTGTAAAACGCTAGGGGGCTGGGGTAAATGAAAACGATTTCCGTAACGTGTTGATAATCATATACATATGCGTAACACAATCCTTCTCTATATCTAACGACTTTTTTACTCCAGTGTGACGTTAGGTAGTTATAAATACACTAGTAGTAGGCTATTGTCGCATACGATGTAAATATTGTAAGTTGCGTGTAACTTATGCGATTATAAAAGAATAGAATTATATCTAATTATGAAAAAGAACGAGGTTCTAGTTAAGTCCAATGGGCTGAGGAATGAATTGAAGGAAATACGTAAGAGTATTGACAAACTAACGAACGCGCTTATTGAAATACATATCGCACAAACAAACGAACATGAAATTAATAGGAAGTATTGTACTTGTGACTCTGATGATGAGTTGCGGGACGACCAGACAAGTAAGAATAAATGAATTTAAGGAGTTAACTAAGGATATGCGGATTGAAACTGCAGATGAAACTAGGATAGCTCAGGTATTATATTTAAAAATGGTAAATCAAAGAGATTATTATGAAAAATAAATCAGAAATATTTAGTTCTCCGGCCGAGGGTAACGCATTTGGACTGGCTATGCAAAAAGCAGGTGGTGATTATGATAAAGCTAAAGCAATGATGGACTCAAGCCCTGCCGCTTACGGTACTGGCTCGCCATTTAAGCTAATGAAAAGCAAGATCTTTAATAAATAAGGCAATGCCCCAAAAATTATCGGCTAAAGCTAAGGCAAAAAAGGCTCAAAGAGACAAACAATACGCTATGACGCCTCGAAGAAGGGCTATGAAAGCGGAAAATCAACGCCTTCGGCGTAAATATCTTAAAAAGGGCTTTAGCTTGGCTGGTTTGGACTACGATCACGAAGATAAAAAGTTTGAATCAGTGAAAAGAAACCGGGGTAACGACGGAAACGGTACAAAAACAGAAAAAACATAACAATGGCAGTAATATATTCATATCCATCGGCAACACCGACAGCGTCTGACCTATTAATAGGAACATTGACATCGGATACTAGCGGAGAAAACCCAACAAAATCTTTTAGCATACAAGATATTATTAATTTAGTACCTGCAGCTGGAACAGGAGGTACAGTAACCTCAGTCGGGCTTACAACAAACACAAGCGCTAGTGGTACCAGCAATGCTTTTTTTAATATTACGGGATCTCCAATTAGTGGGGCGGGAGATATTAATATAGATTTAAATACAACAGGCACGCCATCTAGTTCAACATTTTTAAATGGTAATGGCGAATGGGCTGCACCTATTGGCACAGGTACTCAAGCAACTTATAGTTATGTTGCAGTTAACAATGCGCCTAATGTAGATATAAAGCTTACTGAAAGCCCCACCGGCACTGTTCAAACTGTAAGATTAATACCAAGTTCGCCTATTACTATAACATCGGACGCTAGCAGCAATATTACTATCGGCAGTACAGCAGTAACTGGAGTTACAGCAGCAACAGCGGCGGGAACAACATCAGTTGCATCTTTTATAGAAATTGGGGGGACAACACAAAACCCCACCGTAGCACTTACAGCGTCAGGGCTTGGTTCACCCGCAACTAATTATTCTCTTAGAGGTGATGGTACTTGGGGATTAATAACATCTGGAGGTACAATGAGTTCGTGGAACTTAAACGCTAATACAGGCACACCACAGCAAATAGATAATGCGGAAACTGCCAAGATAGTTGGTGGTACAGGTATTGATACCGCAGTAGCTGATAATGGTGGTGTTGCTGAGGTAACGGTAAATTTAGCATCTACAGTACCCGTTAGTTTAGTAGCCGGAGCAACAGTACAAGATACGTCAACATCAACAACAAATTTAGATGTATCAGGGTCTGGGGCTATTACTGTAAAAGCAAAAAATGTGGTTTCAAATAGTAGTGACACATACACCTCCTACGGAAGAATAACTAATATAATTAGTTTAACAGCCGCTGAGTATACAAATTTAGCAAGTAAAGACCCTAATACATTATACATAGCCATATAATATGCCTCAAATATATTTAGGTACTAATGCAGTAGACGGAGTATATTTAGGTACTCAGAATGTATGCGATGCTTTTGTAGGGCTAGTAAAAGCTTTTGACAACTGTGCCTATACGCCAACTACTGTATTTTTGAACGAAAGTCAAATTAGTGTTTCAGGAACTAATACAACAGAGGGAACATCTTATTTAATAAGCACTGACCCCTCATATTCACAGTCTGGGCAACCAGGGGGTCCGGTTACATTTCAAACATCTGTCACTTCAATAGGCTCTTATACTATATTATCAACTACTTTGCCTACTACAACAACGGGCACATTCCCATCAAGTGGATCTACAACCGTATATGCTCAGGGAAGTATTGTAATAGGAGGAGGCTCTGCACCCCCTAACACAAGAAATAATTACACCTTAAGTGTAGGCTCTTTACCAAACGCTGGGTATGGCATCAGCGACGCTTTTTCGGAGGGGCCCGAAGGAAGCGCAGATAGTACACCTCTAGTAGTAACATTTACTGAAGACCCAAATTATGAAAATTACAACCTTTCACTTTCTGGCCCGGGCATTTTAACTAAGAGCGGTAATCAATGGACCTCCAGCTCCTTTACTCCTGGAGTAAATTATCCTGCAGCGTCTTTAAGCCCCGCCACAAACAATTATGGCATTACAGGAACCCCCACCCTAATAACATTTTCACGCACATTTAATTTTAGGGACGGAGCAAATAATAGCAACACTACTGTTTCTTGGAATATTAGCGGCAGTAATATTATTAGTGATACAAACGGAACAAGCGGAACACTTATTACTGGAGGTGATACATCAACCACGATAACATTTACAGGTAGCGTAACAGGTTCAATCTCCGTTTCTCCAGCTAGCTATTACACATTAGGTACGGTCGTGTACGGATCAGAAGGATCATCGGCTACAGAAACTACTAGCGGACCTACAAATCCTCCGTCGCCCATTTTAGAAGTGGTTACCGCTCCTACAACTCCGGTAGTTTATTCTTCATCTTGGTTTGACGATGCGGGTCCATTTTCAACAGAGCTCGCTGCTTGTACTGCTGCTAATCAAGCCAGTTCACCTAACTCAACAGTATATTATCAAGGGTCCATAAGTAATGGTTTATTATATGTTAATTCTAATCTTACAGGTCAACTTAGCGGTGGCTATTATTTTGATTGGAATGCTTTTGAAGTAGGTTATTATACATTTAATAGTGGCTGGAGCTCAATTGGAGGATGTTAAAACAAAATATAAAAAAATAAAACAATGGCAATAATTAATAGCTATCCTTTAGCTACACCAAAAGTAACGGATTTAGTTCTAGGTACTTCAACTAGCAGTACGGGGCAAACCTCTACTAAGAGCTTTACTGTACAAAGTATCAAAGATACTACAGCTGGAGTCCAGACTATTGTGTCTTCTACTCTTGACACATTAACTATATCGGGTAGTGGTACTAGTGCTGTGACTATTGGAACTTTAACAGCCGCGGTAACAGACGGTGGAACAGCACTTACAACAGGCAATGATGTATATGACTTTGTAGTCGGTAAAATTACTGGTACTGCAAACACTGTGCCTATATGGACAGGTACAACCCCGTCTACAACATTAGGCAATTCATTAATTAGCCAAGCAAATAATTCCGTTATTATAAACGGTTCTGGAACTGACGGAAGAATACAACTTAATTGTTCTGTTACAACACACGGTGTTGGAATACAAAGCCCGCCGCATTCAGCTAACGCTACATACACTTTAATATTACCGACTGTTTCAAATCCAGGAGCAGGAAAAGTGCTTACATCAGGAGCGGGAACAACAAATCAATTATCATGGACCGACAATGGAAATGTTGGCGGAACAGGTACTCAAAATAAATTACCTAAATGGACAGATACAACAATTTTAGGTGATTCTATAATGACAGAAGCTACAGATACAATATCTATAGCAGGTAATTTATCTTTGCAAGAAATTGAAGTTAATGAAACATTTAAAGATGGAGCCGGACTAGTTGGGGGAGCCGGACAATTATTAAGTTCTACAGGAACAGCAACTTCATGGGTTACTCCAGCACCAACAGGGGTTGCAAGCCTTAGTACTACTAATACAAATTTAATAACTATAACTTCACCAGGCAGTACACCACATACCGGAGCTGTTGTGGCTACACCAAATATTTCAGGGGGTGTATCTTCATCTTCACAAACGTTAGCCACAGGTGCAGAAATACAAACCGCAATTAACACAGCACTTGCAGGAACTTTAACTTTTAAAGGAACTTTTAATGCAAGCACAGGTGCAATAACATCAGGGTCAAATAGCGGAAGTCAATTATATACCGGAACTTCTGGAGTAGTCGCTATAACAAAAGGTGATTTTTATATAGCTGACACTGCAGGCTCCTTTTATGGATCAGTCTCTATGAATGTAGGCGATGAAGCTATTGCTTTAAATACAGTTTCAGCCGCTCCTCCTGGTTCTTCAGTGTCTGACTTTAGCGTGGTGCCATCAGCAGGCGGTGGTGTGACCGATGTTTCTTCTGCAAATACCGCTATTACAGTATCACCAAGTACGGGGAGTGTGGTGCTTACGTCAACTGTTTTTTCAGGGGGCTCAACTATTGGGCATGTTCCCTCCGCTGCGGCGGCTAGCGCAGGCCAATATTTAAATTATCAAGGTAATTGGACAACTCTACCTAGTGGAGATACTTATGATTTAAATGCAACTACAGATGGCACTAACGTTGACATAAATTTAACATCAGGATCTGGAACGGATAATTCTACAGTTCAGTTAACCGCTGGTACAGGAATGACTATTACACAATCTGGTGGAAATAATATAACTTTAGCAGCAGCGGGCGGGGGTGGCACTAAAACAGTATCTACTGTAGCCTCAGTTGCAGCAGGAGTATCAACTCACGCTTTAGGAATTAGCGTTACTACAACTCCTTTGGTTAATTATGTTGACTTATATATATCTGGTGTTTATCAAAGTAAAACTTCTTATACTGTAAGTGGCAGTACATTAACTTTAACAGGAGCAACATTTCCAACTGGTGCATTAATTGAAACAGTAACAACTACATAATACATGGCAATAACAAAAGTAAGAGCTTCTGGTATAAATCTTAGTGGCAATACAAGTTATTTAAATATGCCAAAAGGAACTACCGCTCAACGACCTTCTTCTCCGGTAGTCGGAATGATTCGCGAAAATACCACTCTAAATAAAATAGAAGTATATAATGGTACCGATTGGCGTGCATTAAAAGAAGATACACCAAATATTGAATATCTTGTATTAGCTGGTGGCGGCGGCGGCGGCGGCTGGGGTGGTGGCGGTGGCGCTGGTGGATTACTAACTGGCTCTTTTGACCTTGTTTTAGGAACAACCTATACAGTAACTGTTGGAGCGGGTGGAGCAGCTGCGATTTTTACTAGCCAATATGATAGTGGGACAGATGGTAGTGATTCTTCTATTTCGGGAAGTGGGTTAACTACTATTACTGCTGTAGGCGGTGGTGGTGGGGGATACTACAATGGTAATATTGGTAATGATGGTGGATCTGGAGGTGGCGGCGGAATGACAACCACTGGTGGTGGTGATACTTTGGGTGGAGCAGGCACGACTGGTCAAGGGAATAATGGTGGTATAGGGAGATCTGCCTCGGGAGGCTATTATCTTGGAGGCGGTGGTGGTGGTGGAGCTGGTGCTTTGGGTGGTAATGGCAACCAACCTTCCTCTTATAATGGAGGAAATGGAGGAGATGGATTACAATCTAATATTACAGGTAATAATAAATATTATGCTGGTGGTGGAGGCGGACACACAGACGCAAGGCCGGGTGTTTTCCAAGCGCCTGGAGGATTAGGTGGCGGTGGTGCCGGCGGATACTATGTCTCAGGCACCTCAGGAGCCGCTGCAACGTCAGGAACAAATAAACTTGGCGGTGGTGGCGGGAGTGCTTATACTGCCGTCGCTGCCCAGTTGGCTGGTTCGGGTGGAGACGGCACAGTTATAATTAAAGTACCTAATTCTTTTACAATAAACCCTGCAGGGTCACCAACGCTAAATCCAGATGGCACAGTATCAGGCTTTAAAATATATGAATTTAGTACCGGAACTGAAACATTTACAATAAGCTAATGGCAATAACAAAAGTAATAAACGATGCGGTTGATTTAAACCAGACTAGCGATTATAGTGGACTTAGGTTACCGGTGGGTACAACAGGTAATTTATTAGAATCTTTTACAACTGATTATTTAGTAGTAGGCGGAGGTGGATCAGGGGGTAAGCAAATTGCAGCTGGAGGGGGTGCTGGTGGTTTGCGCACATCATATGGCTCTAATTCAGGTGGTGGGTCTGCAGCTGAATCAAGTTTAACTTTAACTGAAGGTACCGCTTATGATGTTACTGTAGGGGCCGGAGGAGCCTCTGTTACTGCCGCTCAAAATGCAAGAGGAAATAACGGACAAAGCTCCATATTTAGCACAATTACATCTTTAGGGGGCGGTGGTGGTGGGACCTCAGCAAACGGTATTGAAGCTGGATTATCTGGCGGGTCAGGCGGGGGGTCGGCTAGAACCGGAGGAAGTGGAGGAAATGGCACTACTGATCAAGGCTATGCCGGGGGAGCAGCAGCAGGAACATCTGCTGGCACTCAAGGTGGCGGTGGTGGATCAAGTTCTTTGGGTGTTGATGGATCAACTACATCCCCGGGTACAACACAGGGTAATGGAGGTACGGGTTTAGAAGTAAATATAATAGGAGGTACTAATAATTATTATGCAAGTGGTGGTGGTGCTGGATCAAGATCTGACGGTAGTTACAATTTTAGGGCGGGCACGGCATCAGCCGGCGGCGGTACTGATGGAACCACTGGTAACACTTCTTCAGAATCTGGAGTATTTAACACAGGTGGTGGTTCAGGTGGAACAGGTTATAATGGCGTTTCTTCTGATCCAGGAAATGGCGGTTCAGGTGTTGTTATACTTCGTTACCCAACAGCTAGTGTATCTAGCTTTACAACAACAGGTACACTTAATACTCCGTCTACAACAGACACTTTAGCAAATACAGCCTACCCAGTAACAAATGCCGTATATTACAAATTAGACGGAGATGCTGCGGATTCTAGCGGGAATGGAAAAAATGGTGCTGACTCAAATGTAACATGGGCAAATGGTAGGTTTAGTCAAGCTGCGGTGTTTAATGGTGATAATAGCCGCATAACTTTGCCAGCTATTTCTGCAATACCTACTAATTCATCTCCTAATAAATCTTATAGTGTTAGTTTTTGGATTAATAGCACCACAGCTAGATTAAATGGAACATCAGGCACTTACAGAAGCGGCCAAATATTTGGATTTTATGATGACACATACATTATGATCGGTTTTGGTGGAAATAGCAGTGGTAGTTTTCCTGCAGGTAAATTTTATTATTATAATTACGGAGGATCAGGGCTAAGAAATAATTGGATTATTACTCCTAACTCTTACGCCGACGGCAATTATCATCATGTTGTAGTTACAGATGAATACGTAAGCTCTGGTAATACAAGAAATAGAAAATTATATGTTGATGGGAGTTTAATAGTAAGTGATAATCAAGCTAATACTTGGGCTGCAAGCAGCAGTGGGAATACTATTGGATCTGCAAGCGCCCAAAATCAATTAAATGCCGACTTAGACCAAGTAAGGATATTTTCAACTGCACTTTTAGATAGCCAAGTAACCGAACTTTACGAAGAACATTATCAAACTAAATTTACAGATGGTTCTGATACTGCTATTGTATTTACAGAGGGAACTGGTACGGTAACTTTTAGCGGAGCAGGCCCTGCACCACCTCAAGGAGCTTTAAGAACAAACACTTCATACTCTGAAGATGGATCCGCAAGTGTTATAGAACACTATAATGGTACAGATTGGAAATATTTTGATGCTATTAAATATTGTACAACAAACACATTAAACTTTCCTTCAGGAGCAGGGTGTGTTGCTTCATATAATCTAAACAACAATGTTAATGATATTGGAAATACTTATAGTGGTGCAAACAACAATGTAACTTTTAATGCTTCGGGTAAGTTTGGAGCGGCGGGAGTATTTAACGGGAGTAATGCATTTGTGGATTCAGGATTTACTGCGTTAAGTAGCACTGAGGCATCTATTTCTTTTTGGGTTAATATAGCAGCTTATACAGCTTATGGAGGGTTTGTTGGCGATAGTACTGGGACTGGGAGGGATTCACGCTTTTTTTTAGGACAAGGTAATGGAACTTCCGGAAACTTATGGGTTAGTATAGGAAACGGAAGCTCTGCATGGTCTGATGAGACTACTGTAAGTTTAACTAGTTACGGTCTCAATACTTGGTTTCATTTAGTTGGAACAGTGAATGGAACATCGGTAAAAATATACATAAATGAATCATTAATTCATACATTTACAAGTAGTATAAGTTATGCGGGGACCGGCACTTTACCATATTATTTTGGTGGCTGGGGAAATTCTTTGTTTTTAAACGGAGAGTTAGATCAAATACGATTTTTTACAACTGCACTTACTCTGGCGCAAGTAAAAGATTTATATAATAACGAAATTGCATGCTCATAAAATAAATTAAATGGCAAATACAGTAATTAATACACCAGAATTATTAAACCTTGATTCAACAACAGGAGCAACAATTTTAGCTAAAGGAACAATTAGCGAGCGGCCAACTACAAATGCAATTGACGGAGCATTAAGATTTAATACTGATACTAATAAAACAGAATATTATGACGGTACTGGTTGGTATGAAATAGTTGATGAATACGCGAGCGGATTTATAGGGCCAGCAACTAATTATTTTAATACAAAATTATATACAGGTAATGGCAGCACTCAATCTATAGGCGGGTATATAAATGGCGCAGGAAGTTTTAATGGGAGTAGTAGTAGAATAGATTTAGGAAATAATTCATCAAATAATTTATCTACTATAAGTGTTTCTTTATGGTTTAAGACAAGTGGTAATATTGGTGATTATGGTACTTTAATAAATAATGGTGGCGCAAATGGTGGCGAAACAGGATATTATTTAGGATTAAATTCTAATGGAACTATAAAATTTGAAGCAAGTACAGGTATTATAAATGGTTCAACAAATTATGCAGATAACAATTGGCATCAAATAGTTCTAACTTTAAATAATGGGACATACAATATATATGTAGATGGGAATCAAACACCCGTACTTACTGGAAGCGGTGCATTTACATCAACTGCCACAAGACCAACTTGGATAGGGCAATTTTCGTATACTGTATCAGCACTAGACTTTTTTAACGGTTTAATAGATCAAGTAAGAATTTATAATGTTGCATTAAGTGCTTCAGATGTAGCAGCGCTTAATTTAGAAACAGCAGCAACTGCAACAACCGCTGCGTTTCCTTCTGGTCAAACAGCTATAGCCACTTATACAATGGATACTAGTGCTAATGGTCTTTTAACTACCACAGATTTAAGTACAGTTAATTATCCAGCGGGAGCGGGATGTCTTGCGCTATATGAAATGAACGGGAATGTAAATGATACTAGCGGAACGTATAATGGTACACCAACTAATATTACTTATGAAGGGGGTGCGTTTGACCAAGCTGCGGTGTTTAATGGAAGTAGTAGTATTATTTCAATACCACAGCCAACATTAAGTGGAGGATTTACTTTGTCTGCTTGGTTTAGAACTACATCTTCCGCATTTCAATCTATTATCACGATGGGTGGTTCAAGTGCCGCCGCAGGGCTTAATATATTTACTAATAGCGGAAATGTAATAACATCCTTTGGTAACGGCAGTTCTGAAGATTATAATGCACCAACATCATCCGTAATTGTAAACACAGGGGCTTGGTTTCACGTTGTTCTTTCAACAAGTGGTTTGTCAAGTGGTTCAACTGTTAAACTCTACATCAATGGTCAATTAGATGATAGCGAAACATCAAGTGTAAGCATTAATACTACATCCTATACATCTGCTTTTAGTATAGGGGGTAGAAATTTAAGTGGTTCACTTTCAACTTATTTTAATGGCTCAATAGACCAAGTAAGAATATTTAATACAGCGCTTACGCAAGCTCAGGTTACAACCTTAGCCAGAGGTATTGCTACATCATATAGCGGAACAGCTACAAATGTAAACTTTAATGGTCATTTAGATTTTGCCCCAGATTTTACTTGGATAAAAGCCAGAGAAACAGCAGACAATAACGGATTATATGATACAGTGAGAGGTGCTGGTAATTTATTAGAGTCTAACACAACTAGCCAAGCTACTTCTTACTCTACAGTTTTAAATTCTTTTCTTAGTAATGGGTTTACGGTTGGCTCTTCAAGTATTGTAAATGTAAATAATAACGACTACGTTTCTTGGAATTGGAAAGGCGGTGGCGCAGCGGTTACTAATAATGATGGCACTACAGCTAGTCAAGTTAGTGCCAATAAAGATTCTGGATTTAGTATTGTGAAGTATACTGGTGCAGGAGATGTAAATGTAGGACACGGACTTTTAGAAGCACCAAATTTAATAATAAGTAAAATAACTAATGTAGGTGGAGATTGGGTTGTGTATAATTCAATAAGTGGAACAGGAAAATATTTAGTTTTAAATAGTACTGCATTTATAGCAACTGCTTCAGAAGTTTTTTCTGCAGTTACAGATACTACATTTACACACAATTGGAGTGGCAATAGTTATTCATACATTGCCTACTGCTGGCATTCAGTTGCAGGATATAGTAAGATAGGGAGTTATGCTGGAAACGGTAATGCAACAGGGCCAATTGTTCAAACGGGATTTGAACCTTCTTGGGTAATGATTAAAAACACTACTACTGGAACTGCTTGGTGTATATTTGATTCAGCAAGAAACCCAACTAACTCAAGGTATAATTTACTGCAAGCGCAAGACCCTGCTGCTGAGCTAGATTTATTAACTCTTTATGGCTTAGAGGGTGTTGATTTTTTAAGTACTAGTTTTCAACTAAAAGATACTAATGGATCAAGAAATACATTAAACAATATTTATTTATATATGGCATTTGCTTAAAATGAAAATAAAAATATGAAATTACCTAGAAATGGCATTGCGCGTGAAATAAGACATTATATTGGCAGTTTATTTGTATTCTTATTAATTATAGGAATAGTAGTATGGCTTGTAATGTTTCCAGTATTAGAAACAAACAAAGAGGTTGTAATGATGCTTATTGGAACTATAAGTGCATCTATAGGTGTTGTTATTAGTACAATTACAGGCGCCAAGCCCGATGATGTAAACGCATTAAAAGGTGATGTAGAAAAAAAGCAATTACAAATAGATTATTTAACTAAAGCAAAAGATGATTTAGAATCTATGGTTATTAACCTTCAGAAAGAAATGCTAAAAAACCAAGACGATGTAATGGACAAGATTATATTAAAAGCAGCATTAGACTATGATGACCGATCGGGAGCATATAAACAACTATCGTCACAAAAAAAATGCACATGTGGTGAAGACAGCTGCTCTTGTAAAGGTGAGTAATTACAAGTAATAATAAACTATAAACCTAACTAATTTTAAACCAATACCAATGACACTATTTTACCAGACTCAATCTTGGTCTAGTCAACCACAAGTATCCGAAGAAACCAAGAAAATTTGGAAACGTTATTCAAAGAAAAAAAATTGGCGGATAACGCAACTTCCAAATGGCTATTACCAGGCTGAATGGATTGATTTCAACGAGAACTGGAACGGAATTACAAGGCGTGAAACAATTGAAGGAGCTGAAAAAGCAATTGAATCTTCAATTGAACATTACACTAAAAAATTAAAACTTTCCGAAGGTCCAGTTGTTGTAAAAACCTTTTAAATAAAATACTTAAATTAAATTTAATTAAATCATGTCAGACGCAATTGTCAAGAACCTCAGCTTTGGTCACGAAGCTAAGGATAAACTATTTGAAGGTATAAACAAACTCACGAAAGCCGTTAGTTCCACTCTCGGAGCTAGCGGTAAACGTGTAATATTAGAAGATGGTGCAGGAAAACCTGTTATTACTAAAGACGGTGTTACTGTAGCGGATTCAATTGTATTATTAGACCCTATTGAAAATATGGGTGCTACGCTTCTAAAGGAAGCTGCTAGGAAAACTGTTAGAGAAGCTGGCGACGGAACGACAACGGCTACAGTGCTAGCGCACTCCATTTTAAATGAGGCATATCCTAAATTAAAAGAATTAGGAGCGAGGGGGTTAAAAGAAGGAATCGACAGTGCTGTGCAGAAAGTTGTGCAACATTTAGAAAAAGCTTCTGTGGAAGTCACAGGCGATATGATTGACCAAGTAGCTACTATATCTACTAATAATGATATAAAGTTAGGTACGACAATCGCAAACGCTTTTAGATCAGTTGATGAAACCGGCGTAGTTATGATGGAAACAACAGAGTTGTCTGAAACTACAGCTGAATTAATTGATGGATTACAATATGAAAAAGGACTAACAAATTCACATTTTATTACTAAGCAAGATTCTAAAGTTGCAGAGCTTGACAATCCTTATGTATTATTAATTGAATCTCCTGTAGAAAATATACGTAAAATACAATCCGTATTAGAATACATTATAAAGAAAAGTAAACCTTTGCTTATTATAGCTGATTTAGATCCTAAAGTTATATCTACATTGGCAATGAATAAAATAAAAGGTAATGTAAAAATTAATGTTATCAATGCACCTACTTATGGAGTAGCTAAAAAAGATATGCTAACTGATTTAGCATTATTAACCGGTGCTACTATTATAAATGAAGATTTAGGTGATGACATGGATTTAATACAGCCAGAGCATTTAGGTAAATGTTTAAAATCTGTTACCAATGATACTGAAACTATTATAAAAGTTGAAAGTATTACCGATGAAGTATCAGAAGTAATTAATAAAATTAAAAAAGATTTATCTGGTAAAAACAATGCTGCCGAAACCATAAGACTCGAAAGAAGATTAGCTAGACTATCAGCTAAGATTGCTACAGTTAAAGTGGGGGCAGATTCAGATATTGAATTAAAAGAAAAAGCAGATAGAGTAGAAGATGCTATTTGTGCTACTAAAGCTGCAATTAAAGAAGGCATTGTGCCTGGTGGCGGCGTTGCATTATTAAATGCTGCAACACTTATTAAGCCTAAAAATAAAGCAGAAGAGATATTATTAGAAGCTATTAAAGCTCCTTATATAACAATATTAGAAAATGCAAACTTTGATATTGTTGAACCTAGCAAAAAAGGTTGGGGACTTGATGTTATTACTGGACAAAGTAAAAATATGATTAAGTCTGGAATAATTGATCCGTTGCTTGTGACTAAGACTGCGCTAAAAAATGCAGCTTCTGTGGCAACTACTATATTATCTACAGATTGTATAATTAATAATTTACGTATTAATGAAGGCAATAGGTAGAAACTTAATAATTAAAAAAGAAAAGCAAGGTACTTCTGAAACCAAAGGAGGCTTATTGTTAACTGAAAATCAAAGAGAGGATTTAAGATATAGCAAAGCTAAAGTAATATCGGTGGGTTCTGAGGTAGTTGGAGTTAAAAAAAATGATGATATTTATTATGACAAGCATGCGGGGCATGGTGTTGAAATAGATAAAGAAGTTTTACAAATAATTAAGCTCCAAGACGTTGTAATTGTTTTATGAAAAGATTAGAAGCAGGAGATTTAAAAGATCTTAACTTGCTTAAGCATTACAGAATTATAAGAAAGTGGGCATCAAAAAATAATGGAATGACAGATGCTGATTTAGAACTTTTAATATATTTAGATTGTGTTGATCTGTTTACTAAAATAGATTTTAAAATGGGTGCATATTCTTACAGTTGGAATAATAGAAGATGGAATACATTGTTAAAAGAAGGCTGGATAATTGTTTGGCGTAAAAGAAATCATACAACACAAAAGTATAATATATATAAAACCTCTTTTAAGTGTAAGCAGCTTATAAATAAAATATATAAAATAATGCTAGGCGAGGAAGATATTCCTATAAGCGAACGCAGAAATGTAATAATGAAAGGCGAAACCTATACAAATAAAGTTTTAAAGGTTTCAATAGATAACATTAATAAAGACAAGTATAGATAATTATGGACAAAAGTAAAGCAATTATTTCGAACCCGCAACTTCAAGGGCAAGTAGGAGAGTCTCACGTATGGGATGGTCCTTTAAACACAAATGGATTTCCTATGGGTAATGGCTCCAGTTCTGGTATTACTGGAATGGAAGTTAAAAAAGCACCGACTTATTATAAAGCAGGTGCTATTACTCAAATAGCTAAAGCAGCTAGAGGAGAATAGTAATGGATATTGCTCACATAAAACTACTGGCGCTAAATGGCTCCGTAGGAGTAGTGACCATGATGGATCTGGAGGTATGGCTTAAAGTAATATTATTATTAGTTACTATAGGTTATACAGTCCATAAGTGGTTTAAAATAAAAAAATAATGGCATATATACAGAACTCATCGCCTTTCTTAAAGAAAACAGCAGCCTGGACTCGTAAAGAGGGTAAAGACCCTAAGGGTGGATTAAATGAAAAAGGAGTTAAATCTTATAGAAAAGAAAATCCAGGTAGCAAGCTGCAAACTGCAGTAACTACTCCCCCTTCAAAATTAAAAAAAGGGAGTAAAGCCGCAAAGCGTAGAAAATCTTTTTGCGCTAGAATGAGTGGTGTAAAAGGTCCGATGAAAAAGCCGAATGGAAAGCCTACTAGAAAAGCTTTGGCTTTAAGAAAATGGAATTGCTAATAATTAAACAACAACAATAACAACACAAACCAAAACACAAAAATTATGGGACACATGAAATCAGATGAACGTTATGATGCTAAAGAAGCATATAACAAAAAACTATCTTCAAAAGCAAGAATGCATTATTTAGAAAATGATATTGCTGATAGGAAAGGACACTCAGGAACTTACAGCGGTAATCACCCAAGATATTCAAAAGGAATGAGTATGATGGGGCAAGCAAAAGCTGATCTTACTTACAATCCAACAGATGACATTGCAGGGCAGGGAACAGAAGGGGTAAACACTGGGATGATGATGAAGAACATGTCTCCTATGCAGAATATGAATAAAGGATATGGCCAACAAGTAGGAAAGCCTTCAGTTGCAAGCCGACAAAAATATGGCGGTAATAAAGGAGACGAAAGTATGTCTAAGAGAGACTATAGCGCCCCTACTAAAATGTACGGTGGCAAAAAAGGAGACATGAGCAAATCTCGAAGAGATTATAAATAAAACAGATAGGACTGTATAAACCTAGCAAAACACAAACATTAACAATAACAAAACAAAACCAAAATGGCAAGATTTATTTCTATTTCTGTTGTTGGAGGCGCAGACGCTTTTGAAGACGGACAACATCTAATTAACACAGAATCAATTGTTGCAGTAACATCAGGAGATGCTGCTGGCGCTAATGAAGGAACTAAAACAACAATTCACACCGTTGCTCCAACATTAGACACAATTACATTAACTCATTCAACTGAAACAACTCCATCAGTTAGAGATGCAATTAATTCAGCTCTTACTGCTAATCCAGGTGGTGTAAAATCAACTGTTGGGCTTCCCAGCGGAATTACTGTAACTGAATTTCTAGTTGTATAATGAGCAAATCTAAAGGGCTTGGTGATTCAATTGAAAAAGTTACTAAAGTTACTGGAATTAAAAGTGTAGTAGACAGAGTCGCAGAGGGTTTAAATATCCCCTGCGGCTGTTCTGCTCGCAAAGATAAACTAAATAAAATGTTTCCTTATAAATAATGGCTTTTAAACTTAATACACCTCCATATAATTTAGACAATACACCTATATATAATGTAGATTTAGGTGATGATGTATTAGGCAAAGCTAACAATAATGGGACTATATTAATAAATAAAAACTTAAATCCGTCTAAAACTAAAAAAGTAGTTGATCATGAGATGGTTCATATTGATCAATTTAAAAGAGGCGATTTAGACTACGATGATAATAATGTTTACTGGAAAGGTAAAACATATTCTAGAAGTCAAATGCAGGAGGGCGCTAAAGCTCTTCCTTGGGAAAAAGAAGCTTACGACAAAGCTTAAATTATGATAAAGTTATTATTAGGCCTACTAAAAGGTGGCAATGGCAGAAAGTCAGTAGCTGGAAACTTAGCGTGGGAAATAAGAGAAGCAATTAAGGGTAAAGAATTAGACCCTAATGAAATAATAGAATTGCAAACTAAAATAAATGAAATTGAAGCTGGTCATAGAACAGTATTTGTTGCGGGCTGGAGACCATTTATAGGATGGGTTTGCGGAGTGGCATTAGCATATAACTTCGTAATAAGAGATTTATTTATTTGGATTACAAAAACAGCGGACGCTCCACCGGCATTACAAATGGAGCATTTAATGACAGTCTTATTAGGCATGTTAGGATTAGGAGGATTAAGAACATTTGAAAAAGTAAAAGATAAAACAAAATAAAATGGGAAGTTATCAAAATAATTTTAGTGATTTTGCGTCTAGTGCAATAGATATGTTAGCGCAAAAAACCTTAAAAGCGCAAGACTTAAGTACTTTAAGTTCAAATACTACTGCAAACTTACCTGCTAATGGTATAGCAGTTGCATACGCGTCAGGAGGAACATATACTGGAGCGGCCAGTAGTGCACAAAATATCGGGGCTAGATTTCAAATTACAGCCGATGGTGCGGGCGCTGTTGCATCTATAAAAGTTATAGTTCAGGGGCCTAATGTAGGAGCTGCAACTGAAACAATTATATTTAATGCGGCATCACTTAATTTAGCCTATGGAGTAAGTAATATAACGGGCTCTGTAACCGCTACTTTAGCAGGAGGCGACTTAGAATTGCCAAGCGGAATTTTTAATGGAAGGTTGCCATCAGTTTATGTAGGCTCTAACGGTAATCTTAAAGTAACATTAGCAGGGGATACTAATCCTATAACATTAACAGGATTAACCGCTAATACTTTTGCTCCAATAACATGCAAACAAATATTTAATGCAGACGCTGCTACAACAGTTACAAATTTGGTAGCGCTATTTTAAAAAATAATTAATTTAAATTTAATCAAATGAGTACACAAGAAAAAAAAGTAACAGAGGAACAATTAGCTAAAATTAAAGAGCAACAAGTAACAATGAACAATAAATTACGTGACATTGGACTTGTTGAAAATCAAAAACACGTTTTATTACATGAATACGCTGGACTTGAGCAAGATATGGAAGCTTATAAAAAAGACCTTGAAAAAGAGTATGGGGCAATTAGTATTGATTTGGAAACGGGTGTTTACAAAGAAATAGAAAAGCAAGAAGAAAAATAAGATGAGCAGCATTATAAGGAAGATCAGCATCGGTTCTGATTATAAAAATGATGCTATGCATTACTCTGTAAGCCAAGAAGTATACGGAGGACACAAAATAGCTTATATCATATTTGAAGATACTGATAGTTCTTATAATATTTTCATTAAAAAAAACAATGAAGTATTGCCTTGGAAAAAGTTTAATTCTAACATGGCTATTTCTGTTGAATATAATTTAGAATATGAATAGTGTCTACGATTTTATCGTTGAGCCTATTGGAGAAAGATATAACAATACAACTAAAGTAAATAATAAAGATTTAATATTAAATTGTAATATAGAATCATTTAAGTTTATAAATAAACTTGCTAAAGTTATATCTACGCCAAAAGCTTATAATACTGTTATAAAAAAAGGTGATGAAATTGTAATTCATCATAATGTTTTTAGAAGATATTATGATATAAAAGGTAAAGAAAAAAACAGTAGTAAATATTTTAAAGACAATCTTTACTTTTGTCAGCCAGATCAGGTGTATCTTTATAAAAAAAATAATGAGTGGCATTCATTTATGGATAGATGCTTTATTAAGCCTATTTTAAATAATGACCCCACAAGCCTAGAAAAAGAGCAAAAGTATGTTGGTATACTAAAGTATGGTAATAGCTCGTTAAAAGCGCTTGAAATCAACCCAGGTGATGTTATAGGCTTTACTCCAAACAGCGAATGGGAGTTTATAGTAGATAATGAGCGGTTATATTGTATGAAATCTAATGATATTGTTATTAAGTATGAACGTAAAGAAAACCAAACTGAGTATAATCCAAGCTGGGCAAAAAGCAGTTGAGGAGTTAATTAAAGTAGCTAAGGAAGCTATTGTAGATTCAGAAGATGACATATCAGCCGATAGATTAAAAAATGCAGCAGCTACAAAAAAACTAGCAATATTTGATGCGTTTGAAATATTAACAAGAATTGAAACCGAAGAAAAATTATTAGAAGACAAATCTGGTAATCAAAAAACATTCGGGGGCTTTGCTGAAAAAAGATCTAAATGACATATCAGCAAACATTGTATTCAGTAATATCTGATTATATAAAGCCCCATATATTAAAGAAAAAAAATAAACAAAAGAGCTGGGAATACGGGTATAACAAAGAGCATGATTTAGTTATAATAAGCAAATCAGGTGAGCTTGGTGAAGTATACGATATTCAAGGCTTAAAAATAGGCCTACCATTAATCAATAGATGCTTTAAAAGATCTAATAAAAAGCAAGAGCAATATTGGCAAAAATTTAATTATCCTAAAGAATTACAAAAAATTAAAAGTGTTTTCGATTGGAATAATTATCCCGACAATTTTAAAGAGCAATGGTACGACTATATAGATAATGAATTTAAATACAGAGAAGAAGGGTTTGCGTTTTACAATAACGGTGCTGAAACTTATATTACTGGGTCTCATTACATGTACTTGCAGTGGACTAAAATTGACGTTGGGGCCGCTGACTTTAGGGAATCAAATAGATTATTCTATATTTTCTGGGAAGCATGTAAAGCAGATACCAGATGTTATGGAATATGCTACCTCAAAAACAGACGGTCTGGGTTTAGCTTCATGGCATCGAACGAAACTGTTAACCAAGCAACTATGTCAAGCGACGCAAGATTTGGTATTTTATCAAAAACTGGGGCTGATGCCAAAAAAATGTTTACCGATAAAGTCGTTCCAATATCAATCAATTATCCCTTTTTCTTCAAGCCCGTTCAAGACGGTATGGATCGTCCGAAAACAGAGCTTGCTTACCGAGTGCCCGCCTCCAAACTAACTCGGCGCAAGATAGAAGTAGGCGAACAATTAGCTGAAATTGATGGGCTTGATACTACAATCGACTGGAAAAATACAGGCGATAATTCATATGATGGAGAAAAGCTAAAGCTTTTAGTTCATGATGAATCTGGCAAATGGGAAAGACCAGATAATATAATTAACAACTGGAGAGTAACTAAAACAACATTAAGGCTAGGTAGTAGAGTAGTCGGTAAATGTATGATGGGTTCTACATCAAATGCTCTAGACAAAGGAGGTAATAATTTTAAAAAATTATATGAAGGATCAGATGTTACTAAAAGAAACCGCAACGGACAGACTAGCTCAGGATTATATTCTTTGTTCATACCTATGGAATGGAATTACGAGGGATTCATTGATATGCATGGAATACCTGTATTCGATACACCAGAAAAATCAGTCAAAAGTATTGATGGAACGGAAATAGATACTGGAGTAATTAATTATTGGATGAATGAAGTTGACGGATTAAAAAAAGATCAGGATGCTTTAAACGAATTTTATCGTCAATTTCCACGCACTACTCAGCATGCCTTTCGAGACGAAACAAAACAATCTTTATTTAATCTAACTAAGATATACGAGCAGATAGATTATGTTGAAGAAATAAAATATACCGGCCTTATTACGCAAGGCAATTTTCAATGGCAGGGCGGCGTTAAAGATTCATTAGTTGAATTTGCGCCTAATAACAATGGAAGATTTTTTATTTCGTGGGTTCCTCCTCATAATATGCAAAATAGATCTATAGCTAAAGGTAATTTAAGATACCCAGCTAATGAACACTGTGGTGCATTTGGATGTGACAGTTATGATATATCAGGTACAGTTGATGGTAGAGGATCTAAAGGCTCGTTGCATGGATTAACAAAATTTACTATGGAGGATTTGCCCCCTAATCATTTTTTTTTAGAATACATATCACGGCCTGATAATGCTGAAATATTTTTTGAAGATGTATTAATGGCTTTAGTGTTTTACGGAATGCCAATACTCGCAGAAAATAATAAACCTAGATTATTATATTATTTAAAAAGAAGAGGATATAGAGGATATTCTATGAATAGACCCGATAAAGTTTATAATAAATTATCAATAACAGAAAGAGAAATAGGTGGAGTGCCTAACTCTAGTGAAGATATGAAGCAAGCTCATGCAGCGGCTATAGAATCTTATATTGATTCTCACGTAGGGTTTAACGGGGAGACACATGGGGACTTATATTTTACAAGAACATTAAATGATTGGTCAAAATTTAATCTTAACAACAGAACGAAGCATGATGCTTCCATAAGTTCTGGCCTTGCTATAATGGCTTGTAATAAAAATAAATATGCACCAGTAGCAAAAAAAGTTTTTCAGCCTGTTAATTTGGGTATAAAAAGATATAACAACGATGGATTTACATCAAAAATAATTTAAATAGATGGTTAACACAAATTATAACAGTTCATTTCCAGATCAGGTAGTACCTGATTCAGTAAAGAATAGTTATGACTATGGCTTGCAAGTTTCACAAGCTATAGAAAATGAATGGTTCAGACAAGACATCGGGGGTGAAAGATATTTGCAAAATTTTCAAAATTACCATGCACTAAGGCTTTATGCCAGAGGTGAACAGCCTATACAAAAATATAAAGATGAATTATCAATTAATGGTGATTTATCTTATTTAAATTTAGATTGGAAAATTGTTCCAGTAATACCTAAGTTTGTTGATATAGTAGTTAATGGCATGACAGATAAAGGTTATGAAATAAAATCTTTTGCTACTGACCCATTTGCATTAAAAGAAAGAACTGATTTTGCTTTCAATGCTATTAGAGATATAGAAAATAAAAATTTAATAGAACAATTTAAACAGTTAACAGGCGAAGACATTTATGCATCAGCTCAGCCTGAAAAATTGCCAGCTTCTCAAGAAGAACTTGATTTATATTTACAATTAAATTATAAACAAAGTGTTGAAATTGCTGAAGAAGAAATTATTAAAAATGTTTTTTCTTTTAATAAATATGATGAAATACAACGCCGGATTGCTTATGATTTAGCTGTATTAGGTATTGGTATATCTAAAACTAGCTTTAATTTTTCAGAAGGTATTACTGTTGATTATGTAGATCCAGCTTCGGTAGTATACTCTTATACAGAAGATCCTAATTTTGAAGATATATATTATGTTGGAGAAGTTAAAAATTTAAGTCTTTCAGAAGTAAAAAGATTATACCCTAATTTAACAGATCAAGATTTAGAAGAAATACAAAAATACAGAGGCCCTTCTAATTATAGTAATTATGTAAGAAACTACGGAGGGCAAGATGATGCTAATTTAATATCAGTACTGTTTTTTGAATATAAAACCTACACTAATCAAGTTTTTAAATTAAAAAATACAGATCAAGGGTTAGAAAAAATATTAGAAAAAGATGATACTTTTAACCCACCTGAAAATGATAACTTTAGCAAAGTTTCAAGAAGTATAGAAGTTTTATACACAGGAGCTAAAGTATTAGGCTTAAGTAAGTTGCTTGATTGGAAAATGGCAGAAAATATGACCCGCCCCAATTCTGATGTTACAAAAGTAAATATGAATTACTCTATTTGCGCGCCTAGAATGTATAAAGGGCGCATAGATTCTATTGTTAGCCGTATTACAAGTTTTGCTGATATGATACAGCTAACTCATTTAAAATTACAACAAGTATTATCAAGAGTCGTTCCGGATGGAGTTTATTTAGATATGGACGGATTAGCGGAAGTTGATTTAGGAAATGGAACAAATTATAATCCAGCGGAAGCGTTAAACATGTATTTTCAAACGGGTAGCATTGTTGGAAGATCTTTAACTCAAGATGGTGATTTAAATAGAGGCAAAGTACCCATTCAGGAATTACAGTCATCAAGTGGTATGGCTAAAATACAATCTTTGATATCTACTTATCAATATTATTTACAAATGATAAGGGATGTTACAGGATTAAACGAAGCGGTTGATGGCAGTACACCAGACAAAAATGCATTGGTTGGGTTACAAAAAATGGCTGCCGCTAATTCTAATGTAGCTACAAGACATATATTAAAAGCTTTAATGTACATAACTATTAAAATAGCTGAGAATGTAAGCTTGCGGGCTAATGACGCATTACAATTTCCATTAACAAAAGATGCGTTACTTAATAGCATTAATACATTTAATGTTAATACACTTGAAGAGATGGAAAAGGTGGCTATGCATGATTTTGGCATATTTTTAGAATTAGAGCCCGATGAAGAAGAAAAAGCCAAGCTTGAGCAAAATATACAAGTCGCTTTACAGTCTGGCGGGATAGATTTAGATGACGCTATTGATGTTAGACAAATATCAAATTTAAAATTAGCCAATCAATTATTAAAACTTAAAAGAAAAGAAAAAGGAGCACGAGATCAACAAGCCGCTCAGGCTAATATTCAAGCTCAAGCGCAGGCTAATGCACAGGCTTCTGAAGCAGCGGCGCTGGCTGAAGTACAAAAGCAACAAGCCTTAGCCGAAACAAAAGTGCAGATTGAAAAAGCTAAATCAGATTTTGAAATTGCTAGAATGGAACAAGAGGCATTAATTAAGAAACAATTAATGGCAGAAGAATTTAGTTATAATATGCAACTAGCTCAAATACAAGCATCTGCAACAACAAAAAAAGAACAAGAAATAGAAGATAGAAAAGATAAGCGTGTAAAAATACAAGGTACACAACAATCTGAACTTATTGATCAAAGAAAAAATGATTTATTACCTAAAGATTTTGAATCAGCCGGTAACGATAATCTAAGTGGCTTTGGCTTAGAGCAATTTGAGCCGAGGTAAATTTTATTAATTAATTTTATATTATCATATTATGTCAACAGAAGTAAAACAAGAAGGAGATTTTAAAATTAAAAAAAGAACTCCTAAAAAATTAGTAGGAAAAGAAGATATTATTAAAGTAGATCTTTCTAAACCGGCTGTAGAACTTAAAAAAGAAGAAGATGCCATTCAAAAGCAAAGCGCAAATGAAGTACCTGTACGCGACGAATCCAAAACTAGCGAAGGAATTCGAGAAGGAAACGAGCAGCCAACAGATGAAAAATCTACCAGACAAGATAATAGCAATGCTAACGAAGCAGAAGTAGACTCTCCTATTCAAGTTATTGAAGATGAAGAAGATAATTCTGAAGAGGCAAGAGTGGATGGAAGCAATGAAGCTCCCGCTGCCGTATCGAAACAAAAAGAAGTATTATCGGAAACAAAAGCACAAGAGCTTCCTGAGGGAGTAGATAAACTTATAAAGTTTATGGAAGAAACAGGTGGTACTGTTGAAGACTATGCTAGGCTTAATGCGGACTACTCTAATGTAGACAATAATACATTATTAAGAGAATATTATAAAACAAGTAAACCTCATTTAGATTTGGAGGATGTAAATCTACTATTAGAAGATTTTACATGGGATGAAGAAATAGACGAGGATAGAGATATACGTAAAAAGAAAATTGCGTATAAAGAAGAAGTTGCAAAAGCTAAAAACTTTTTAGAGCAAACTAAGAGTAAGTATTACGAGGAAATAAAATTAAGACCTGGCGTTACTCAAGAGCAACAAAAAGCTACAGACTTTTTCAACCGATATACTGAAGAGCAGAAGCGTAATGAAACTGTTCGTGAAGGATTTATAAATACTACTAAAGATTATTTTTCTAATGATTTCAAAGGTTTTGATTTTAAATTAGGAGATAAAAAAGTTAGATACGGTATTAAAGACCCTGAATCAACCGCTGATAATCAAAAAGATCTTACAGATTTTGTTGGGACGTTCCTTAACAAAGATGGTCAAATGAAAGATCCAGCTGGTTATCATAAAGCAATTTATGCTGCCCGTAATGCTGATACTATGGCAACACATTTCTATGAGCAAGGCCGTGCCGATGCTATAAAAGATCAAGTTGCTAAAACCAAAAACATAACTACCGAACCCAGGCAAACTGCTCCGGGCGATGTATTTGTTAATGGATTAAAAGTAAAAGCTATTAGTGGACTAGACTCTTCAAAACTTAAAATTAAAACAAAAAAATTTAACAATTAAAATTTAAAGAATGGCAAATGTAGTACCCTCGTTTGGGTCAATTAAACCTAGTCAGAAGCAACAAGCTCTGTCTACAAATTATCTGCAATTTACAGATAAAGCTGGCGATGATTTTTCAGATTTCGCAGCACAATATCTTCCTGAGATCTACGAACAAGAAGTAGAGCGATACGGAAACCGAACTCTTTCTGGATTCTTACGCATGGTAGGAGCAGAAATGCCTATGACTTCAGATCAAGTAATTTGGTCAGAACAAAATAGATTACATATTGCGTATGATGGTGTTACCAAAGCTAGTAATGCAACTTTAACCTTTGTACTTAATGCCGCTGCAGGGCCTAACTTTGTGGCTAATACAATTTCTAAAAATCAAACCATTGTAGTAATGGATCCCGCTACAGGTAAGGAAGTAAAAGCTTTAGTTACCAATAGTGTTGATACTTCTGCTACACTTGCTACATTAACTGTTGCAACGTATACAGGAGCTAATCTTGACGCTACATTTGGGGCTGCCGCAATTGCTACTCTTAAAATATTTGTATATGGTTCTGAATATAGAAAAGGAACTGGCGATGCCGATATTAAAAGTGTAACCCCATCCTTCACTCAATTTAACAACGCACCAATTATTATTAAAGAAAAATATGTGGTCAATGGATCAGATATGGCTCAGATTGGTTGGGTTGAAGTTGCTACTGAAGATGGAACATCTGGATACCTATGGTACCTAAAAGCTGAATCTGAAACTCGCTTGAGATTTGAAGATTACCTTGAAATGGCTATGGTTGAAGGGGAAAAAGCTGCTGCAGGTTCTGGAGTAGCCGGAATTGCTCCAGCTCTTAATGGTACTGAAGGTCTCTTTGCTGCTATTAATGCTAGAGGCAATGTACTAAACAATTTTAGTGCTGCTGCAGGTCTTGGTGAATTTGACAGTATTCTTAAAAATCTAGATACTCAAGGAGCTATTGAAGAGAACATGCTTTTCTTAAATAGAAAAACTTCTTTGGATTTTGACGATATGCTGGCTAACCTTTCTTCTGGAATGGGTGGCGGTACTGCTTTTGGTTTATTTGAAAACTCAGAAGAAATGGCTTTAAATCTTGGCTTTTCAGGATTTAGAAGAGGTTCTTATGACTTTTACAAAACTGATTGGAAATATCTAAATGACGCTTCTACCCGTGGCGCTACAGCTGTTTCAGCAATTGATGGAGTTCTTATTCCAGCTGGAACATCAACTGTATACGATCAAATTTTAGGTTCTAATATTCGTAGACCTTTCTTGCATGTTCGTTACAGAGCTTCACAGACTGAAGATAGAAGAATGAAATCTTGGATTACTGGATCTGCCGGAGGTGCTTTTACTTCTGACATTGACTCTATGGATATTCACTTTTTGTCTGAAAGATGTTTGTGTGTACAAGGTGCTAACAATTTCGTATTGTTTACTGCATCATAATTTTTTTGATATTAATTACCTCCGCTTAATTGCGGGGGTAGTTTTTATCTTTTAACTATTTAATTTTATTATATCATGGCTAAAAAAGCTACTCAAGCAGTAAAAGATATTGAGGTTGCACCTCAAGTAATTCAAGCAAAAGAAGTTGCAAAACCTGCAGCTAAAGTATCAATACCAAAAAAACCAGAATGGGAAATTAAAGACAGAACATATTTATTAAGTGGTCTTAAAACTCCATTAACATATACTATAGCGTCTCGTCATACTGGTCGCTATCCTTTATTATGGTTTGATAAAGAAAAAAACGAACAAAGAGAATTAAGGTATGCTACTAATCAAAATTCTCCATTAGTTGATCAACAATCAGGTGAAGCTACATTAGGGCACATTGTTTTTAGAAATGGCACATTAACCGTTACTAAAGAAAAACAAAATTTGCAAAAATTATTGTCTCTATATCATCCTATGAAAGACGTAAAATATAGTGAATTTAACGCTGTAGAAGAAGCTGTAGATGATTTAGAAACTATTGAATATATAATTGAAGCATTAAATACAGCAAGAGATATGGATATAGATCAAGCTGAAGCTATTTTAAGAGTAGAGGTTGGTTCTAAAGTATCTGACATGAGTTCTAAGGAGATTAAAAGAGATCTTTTAATATTTGCTAAAGAAAACGCTCAATTGTTCATAGAGCTTGCTAATGACGAAAATGTTCAATTAAGAAATGTAGCAATTAACGCTACTGAATTAGGCCTTTTATCTTTATCACAAGATCAAAGAACTTTTTCTTGGGCTAAAACAGATAGGAAAATAATGAATGTTCCTTTTGATGAAAACCCATATTCGGCTATGGCTGCATTCTTTAAAACAGATGAAGGCATAGAAGTTTACAAATCTATAGAGAAAAAACTTCTATAACGTGTAATATTTATAATATGTAGAGCCGTCCTTTGGCGGCTTTACTATTATATAACAAAAAATAAAAATGGCAATAAACGTAAATACTGTATATCAAACAGTGTTGTCTATTTTAAATAAAGAACA
>Ga0209337_1000677_pt1 | contig 27512 bp, 23 predicted proteins | sample LinPmetageLP53_FD_184044 | JGI IMG/M metagenome (GOLD analysis project Ga0209337, IMG submission 184044) | Marine viral communities from the Pacific Ocean - LP-53 (SPAdes) (version 2) | ecosystem: Environmental > Aquatic > Marine > Oceanic | place: Pacific Ocean | collected 2010-02-08 | reverse complement strand
TTACGAACTTTTTACTATCCATAGTTTTGAATACTTTTATTTCATCATTTTCTATGTATGAAACTCCAAAACCATGTCCATTATTATTTGTCATATTTTCTAAAGTTGATTGATTAATTGTACCAACCCCTTTAGGAACATTTGCGATAATACACATTACCAGTTACCTCCATTATATTGTTCTATGTTATTTATTTCCATATGATCTGGTTGCATTTGATTATCATCACCATATACCAGTTGCCAACCTAGATTTCTACGTTCCGTATATTTGATCCATTTACGTTCAACTAAATATGCGAACAAGTTTCTATACGTATTTCTATATGCTTTTACCCACAACAAGTAATATTTTAGATTATGCGCTTTATCTCTAGCTATATCTTGATATGTTAGTTGTGATGTATAATGAAACAACGATTGCGCAAATTCTAGATTTTTAAGTAATCTATCTACTTTTAGATTAGATCTAAAATAACGCAATTCTATTGTATTACTTGATACATTTACTGCACCTCTGTTAGGTGATCGTAATTTATGTTTGGCATATCTAGCAAATTCGTTAGGTTTTTGCAAGTAACACCATTGACTATTACTATCTATTGGTCTTTGTGCAATAGCTGCAATAAATTTAGGATTATCATAATGCATAGATAGAAATGCATAATACTGATAGGTATTATTAAACACGTCTTTATCTAAATGTATATGTCCTCCACATGGTCCGTAAAATGCTTTACTCCATTCCGATGCAACTTTAAATGACTGAAATAGATAATCTGTTAATTCTAGTCCAGCACGCCAAGCTCGTAATGTCATAGGCATAGATACATATTCTAAGTCAACTGTAGCGTCATTTTTAACTATCCATACTGGCTCTGAGTTTTTAGTCACTGAACCAAAAGCAATATTTAATTCTGCTAAGAATTTGTATGCTTTTATTCTTGGATTTGATGCTAAGTTAGAAAGATCATTACCAGTATTATCACTATTACAATCTGCATTTTCACAAAATGTTTCTAGTTCTATGTCATGATCCTCATCGTATTCTCTACAATCCTCACATTGCATGTAATTAGAAGAATTATTACGATAAATAATCTCTATTTCCATACCCATTGGTACATATTGCATTAAGCTTGGTAAACTACTTTTACCTTTTGTTACAGATTTATAGTAGTTATTTTCATTCCATTCTTGTTTGTTATACACTATGAATTCTCCAGTATCTGGATTAAAATCCAATACATTATAACCAAATGGTTTATGGGTATAAGGGAATGGTTTTATTGTTTGCGTATTTATAGGGTAGTGATGTCCTGATATTGCAGCATTTCTTATATCACCTTGATATGATCTTTGTTGCACTTTATTAGGAACACTACTTTTTGCATACGCATCTCTCATAGTATCTATTAAACGTTCTAGATTTATTGCCGACAATGTATTTACATTCATAAATCCAGGTATTCTTTTTCTGAAGTAGCTATCTACATATGCTAAATTTATGCTATGCATACCTGTACTATCAACAGTTCGTTTTCTATTACCTTTCATGTTTTATCCTCTACTTTTTCTATAATGTCATGTAGTTTTTTATAACCTTTAACAAAGTCTTGGTCACCTACGTAGTGATTAGGACTTATTTTATATAACGCAATTAAGCTATTAGTAGCTAATTCCTCTATATTTTGGCTATATTTAACTATGTCTTTTGCTAATTTAACATATTCATTATTTGTCACTTTGTTCCTCCATTCTTTCTAATCGTCCAGTAACTATTGCTTGGACATCTAATAGTTGTTCTTTATTACATCTATCTATTAGTTCTATTATTTCGTATAGCAAATGCTCTCCACCTCCATATTTTTAATTGAATGTTATAAAATCTATATAACATAATATCTGTTAGCCAATTACTTAGTACATAAGCACCAACAAGATAAACTGGAACAGATAACCAGAACATTATTTCTATTTTATTCATAACCCAACCTGTAAGTTACTAACAAATTCTGGTTGATTGTTAACAGCTAATTGATAACTGTCAAAAACCTCACGATCATCTGCAACTTTTGTACGCCTAGTTGTTACTCCGTCAATATAGAAAAAGAAATAATAACCTCTATCTCTTTTATTTTTGAAGTATCTAACTTCTTGTATTGTTAGATGATTGTGCACAATACTCCATACATATTTTGTAGGGTATTTTCGTGGTCCACCAAAGTCTGGAAATCGCATAACACGATTACTAATTTGGCGTATAGATGCACCGTTTGGCACATTATATTTTCCGCTCATAATTACCTCCATATAATTATTACAATAAGTATACAACTGTTGTATACCTACTAACACACAACATTGAAATGTGTTAGTAGCTATAGTCCATACCAAAAGATATAAAATATTAGCAAGAAAAGGAAAAAAAAATATATATATATGTTGTCGTCAAGGGCTTAAAAAAATAAAATCAATTAGTGGTCATGTAGGGGAACATAACCACCAATCGATCTCTTATTTACATTGTATTAGCGCATGAATAACATATTCTATGTAGGTCATTTAAACAACCTAGCATTAATGCATCTGTACCACTATGTACAATATTATTTGTAGTAGAACAATGTATACACATTATTTAATACTATCTACGACTAGATTATTAGAAAATACTTTTTCACCAGTTTTAGCATTAGTCCAATTATTAGCTTTAAAATAACCGTCAATCTCAACATGAATACCACTATATGCATTAGCACCTGTTAGCTTAGACAAATCATTATCTGGTGCAAAAGCTTTTAGTTTATTAGTTAAACTATCAACTATATCTTGTAGATTTTCAACTCTATTTAATTTAGCTGATAATTTAAATGCATTAACAAATGCCTCATCTGCACCCTCATAATCTGGTTGAAAGTATAAAGATTGTCCCCAACCTTTATCATTTATTCCTAGTGTTGTAGCATCAAATGTCATTAATGTACCTATTACTATCATTATTATATCCTTTATATATTTGCATATTCATTTTTGAACACACTGTCTATCCCAGTTTGGAAATTTCGGATCGCTACTTACTCGGCGCTTGCGTCGATCTTGTAAGTAGTTTGTCAAGTCAGCGAAAATTGCTTTGCACCGCCTGTGCTGATTGTTTTGGAGTTTTTAGCCAGCGAGTTTACGAGCGTTTCTAAAAAACCAAAAGAATCCTAAAGTGATTTTCGGTGACTTGACTAATAGACTTGCTCAAAAACGCGCGGGGACAAACATTAGCTCAGGTAACTTGAAAAACAACGTTAAACTTTCTTTTTTCGGATAGAGTTTAAGTTTTAGTGACAACGCCTTGGCGCTAAAACTTGCTTTAACTCTAGGGTCCGGGAAAATAAAGTTTTGTGTTGTTTTTGTAGTTCCGTGCTGATTTTGTACAGTTTTTTAATTGGTAGCACAAGTGCTTTCACATGATAGTCAGTGGATTTGCAATTCAGCCAGAACGCTTGCGTTCGTTTCTGAATTGAAACCAATGTCAAGGAGCCAGAACGCTTGCGTTCGTTTCGACTATGACTTGTAAGATGCCATGCTTTCTGTTTAGGCAAACCAAAATTCTGTCCTACTATCTCAAGCAGCCAGCGAGTTTACGAGCGTTTCTGCTTAGAGATTGTGCTCTTTGGACAAGATTTTGGATTCACAGAACGCTTGCGTTCGTAGATTGCCGTTCCGAAAACACCGTTTTGGTGAACTTATACATGGCATCCTACGCAGTTGACTATCATCTGAAAGTGCTTGGGTTACCAATATAGTGCGAAATTTCCACTCTGGGATGACCGTGTGTGGTTCCAGCGTCGTAACTCTTGTTTAGTAAGTTGTTTTGGTAAAGCTTTTATTTTAATAAAAGGTTTCGTACTGCAGTTACGAGACTGTATCTTACTTGGTTTGATTACTTTTCAAAGTAATTGCTTTTGTTTTACTTTGTGCATACAAAGTAATTATAAATGGCGATACGTATATATATGTTTTTTTTTCCTTTTCTTGCTTTAGTAAACAACGAGGGAGGCACGACCGACATTGTTTACAATGGAAGGGGCCTTCTTAGTACACCAATCGAGAGAACAAGACAAACGACAAACATAAGAAGCCCCTTCCCTAACCTAAGGAAAGTCCCCACATTAATTTTGCGAAAACCCTTAAAAACTCTCAAAAACCTATATATAGACTGATTAATAGATATATTGATCATATATCCTTTACTAAGTCCCCTAAACAGAGTCCCATTAGTCCCTTAGTCCACTCTAAAGAGTGGACATAAGTGGACTAACTTTGGCATTCTTAAAAACCCTTATAGCACCTGGACTAAACAAGAAACATAGGTAAACATTTGTGTAAGTTAGTCCAGATGCCTTTGGACTAACTTTTAGTCCAAATCTGTTGGACTAAAATTACAGGTGTTGTAGTATAACAATACGAATATGGAGGAATATGATTATACCAGAGAGACTAAAGCTTTTATTAAAGCATCATCGGCAGGCAGATAACTATCGACAGTTAAAAGTCCTCAAAGGCGAAGACGTTACCAAGCTCAAACCACCTGAATGGCTTATTGAGGATTTTATTATGGAAGAGGGCTTTACGGTGTTGCACTCTGATGCAGGTGTCGGAAAAACATTTTTAGCATTAGACTGGGCTAACACCATAGCTAACGGTTGGACATGGTTTGGTAAGAAGACACAAAAGACCACAGTTTTATATGTCCTAGCCGAAGGAGTTGGGTACTTAGGTGCTCGTGTAACCGCTTGGAAGAATAGGAGAAATGCCTCCATATTTCCACCTGTCTTCTATTACACGAGCGCAGTACCCTTATTTGCTCCACCAGGAAAACTTCCTACAACTGAGCAACTGGATTTTCTTGACCTAGTTGAATCTGTGGACCCAGGACTTATTGTTATTGATACGTTGCAGAGATGTACCGTTGGTGCTAATGAAAACCTACAACAAGATATGGGTCAAGTGGTGGCTATGATAGATACACTAAGGCAAAACTTTAATGCAGCCGTACTAGCGATACACCACGACACAAAATCTGGAGAAAGCATGAGAGGATCTTCTGTTATACGAGCATCAGCAGATACAACGATTCACTTAACTGCACGTGGACAAGACTCTGGCTTTATTGAAATGGAATGCACTAAGCAAAAGGATGCTGAACCATTTAAGCCATGGTCCCTTATGTTGACTGCTGACCAAGAGAGTGGCTCCGCAGGTTTGACTGCGTACCAAGAAGGTGTAAAAGCAAGAGATTACTCCTTACTAAAAGCTTTAGGAGACATTACAACACACAGAGGAGAGAAGTTCTTTAATAAAGCTTGGAGAGAAGCTGCAAATATGGACGGAGGTCGCTTTGAACGTCCAAAGGCTCAGCTTATCAGAGAAGAGCTTGTAGAGCAAACTGGTGAAGGAAGATCTAAACAATATAGTGTAACTAAGGAAGGTTGGGATATAATAGAGAGTGAAACTTCTAGACCTGTTCCTAGAGTTGAACAGGTACAGGAGTCTCTGTTAGAGGAGGACGAATGAGATGCCGAAGTTGTGGTGTAAAACAGATTAACGTGTTTGGCTTACCTTCAGACATTAAAAAAGGGATGTGTAGGTCTTGTCGAGATATCTTGTCTAATACCTGGCGTAAAGCTAAAACTTAGTGTTATAGTAATTTTATGACCGATGAAGTAAAAGCAGGTAGACCTAAAAGATCTGATGCCGATTTGTTGTCTGATAGGGCAAAAGTTAAGGCACAAATATTTGGAGCCAACAATGAAGTTTTTCAATTCGATAAAGATGCAGAAGTATATTTACCTCCACCGCCAGCAAAAAAGGGTACAAGTCTTTGGAAAGCATGGGCTATGGAGTCTTTCCTGGAATGTATTAGGTACGGACTCACCTACACGGAAGCTTGTAAGCGTATCGGTGTTACAAGGAAATGGTGGGAAGAAAACTCGCAGCGACATAAGGACTGGGCTGCTGAAGCACGACAAATTAGATCTGGTGATGCGGTTAAGGATTCCTACCCCGATTTATCGAATATGTCCTTTTCTGAATTTTGCAAATTATATTTTAACGTTGAGTTTGCTCCGCATCAATTTGAGATAGAAAAAAATCTAGCTGATCCTACAGGAAGACTTGTTTTAGTTTTAGGGCATCCTGAGTCTGGTAAATCTACGTTATCAGCTTTGTGGTATCCAATATATAAAATGTGCCAAAACCCAGACATTCGAATTGCCCTGGTTACGAAGTCTGGGGAAAAGGCACAAGACTTGTTAGGTAGAATTAAAAGATATTTAGTTGACCCGCATCTTTATGAAGGCTGCGAAAGAAATCTAATAGAAGATTTTAACGGATTTAAATCACAAAAAGCTGACGGTTTTGGCTGGTCTAAAGACCAGATAACCATACGACAAAGAAAGTCTGGAGAAAGAGATCCGACCGTACAAGCTTTGTCTGTTGGTAAACAGATATATGGATCACGACTTGACTTGCTTATTCTTGATGATGCTTTGACCTTAGAGAATCAACAGACTGATGTTAGGCGTAGAAGAATTGACGAATGGTTTACGCAGGAGGCAAGGTCTAGGGCACAGAGAGGACAAACCTTAGTCAATGGTACAAGAATTCACCCACTAGATAATTATGGACAATGGAAAGAATCTTGGAAAGAACATAGAATATTTAAACATGTTTCTATACCTGCAATTTTAGATGAACATACTGACAAGGAAAAAGCTAATTGGAGCGAGTATTGGTCTTTAGATGGCAAATGGGAACATGATGAAACAATTGATACAGAAGTTTTTATACCTGGACTAAGAGACATACGAAATGAGATATCTTCTAGAGATCCGCTCAGGTGGAAACTTGTGTACCAACAACAAGATGTACAAAACGAAGAAGGTATTTTTAAGCAAGAACTTATAGACAATGCTTTAGAGTTAGGTTCTTCTCGGAGTATTGGTCAAGTGTATCCTGAAGAAATTTTAATACTTGGTATTGATCCAGCAACGACTGGTAGGGCTGCATCAATTTTGCTTGCGTACAATCCTCAAACAGGGGTGAGAACTGTTGTTGACATTTTTGTAGGATTTAGATTAGGTGCTACTGGTGTCAGAAATAAATTAATGTATGAGTTCTGGGAGAAGTATAAAGACCATAGAGTTGCTTATACAGTTATAGAAACAAACTTTGCTCCAACTATCTTAGGAGATGATACTGTGAAACAACGTGCTGAATGGGCAGGTACTAGAATGATACAACATATAACAACTGGTGCTGGTAAAAAACGAGGATCTAAATGGGATGAAGAGTATGGCGTAGGTGCTATGCAATCATTATTTTATAGTGGCTTAATAGCTTTCCCTTCAGCTACCGTACAAGATAAAACAAAACTTGAACCATTGATAGATGATATGCTAGTATTTCCTTGGGCGAAACAACAAGACGCTTTGATCGCTTTGTGGATTGCAAATGGAGAATGTAAGAATTCTTCATTTTTTAGTGTAGATTTAACAAAAGTCGTGTCAAGACGAAATATTCCGCCTATTATAAGAGATAGAATGTTTACAAGGAATAAATGAGCAACTTAAATTTTGGTACACCTTTAGAAAATGCAAGTTCAGCAGGTAGAAACTTATCTCCGTCACAACAATATTGGGACAGGAGAAATCAATTAATTGAAACACATGCTGAGTGGAAAGAACGAGTAAAAGAAATAACAACTGTTGTTAATGGAGAGTGGCACATGCTTTGGGCTAACTTAACTGCAACTGCTGAAGCTCCTTCTGTTGCAAATATTATAGAAATGGGTATACACCATTGGTCTGCTATTGGTGGTGCAGTCATTCCATCCGTAAGAATTCCTGTACCTGTTAATAAAGATTTAAAAGGCGGCGAAAGAGCTGCAAGAAAAAGAGAGCGTAGAACAAAAGAACTATGGTCAAGTTCTAACATTAATGAGCTTATGGCTCAATGGTGGGGCGATTACGCAGGAGCTGGAGCAGCATATTGTGGTGTTTGGGCTGATTTTTCCGAAGACCCTGCTAAAAGAGATCCTTATCTACAACGATTAGACCCTAGATATTGCTATCCAATTAAAGATACTAAAGGAAATATCATTGAATTATTGGTAGCTAAAAAAGTATCTACAGACGTTATCCTTAAACAATATCCTGCTGCTAGAGGAGTCTTAGATCCTAAGATTACAGAAGTAGAGGAATGGTTTTGGTTTTTCCCTGATAAATATATACACATGATTGCTGATGCGTCAAGAGAAGGTATGCAAAAAAGAACAGGCATTATTCTTACAGAAGAAAAGAATAAGCTTGGTAAAGTACCTGTTGTTGAAGTATCAGTTCCGTCTTTTGACGGACAATGCAGGGGAATATTTGATCAAACGAGACACATACTACGAACAATGCACAGGTTAATGACTCTTACAATCACAAGTTCTGAAGAAGAAGTCTATCCACCTGTGTTCGAGTATGATGTTATGAATCCAGATGACTTCGGTCCTGGTGCCGTAATACACGGAAGAAGTCCTGAAGCTCGTATGGAGAGAATGCAATCTCGTAGTCACTTCGATGCAAAAGATTTAATTGGACGACTTGCTTCTGAAGCACGTTCGCAAGCATCTTTTCCTGGTCAACTTAGTGGTGATCCAGGTGCAAGTATTGTTTCTGCTCGTGGTATTGAAGCATCTATGGGACAAATTGATGCACGACTTGCTTTAGCACATAAACAGTTTGAAACGTTCTTAGAAAAAGCTACGCAAATATTGTTAGCTTTTGATGAGCATTACTGTGATGGAGAAAAAACTATTCACGGAGATGCAGCTGACAGAAAGAAACCAGAAATTTTTATACCGTCAAGAGATATTGCAGGTCATTATGACAACAATGTCAGGTACGGTATTGGTGCTGGAACAGATCCATCTAACAGAGAAATGCGACTTGCTATGAATCTTAATCAAAATTTAATATCCAGAGAGACTGCAAGAGATGAAATGGATTTCTTAGAAGACCCTTCTAGGGAAGAAGTGAGAATTGTGAGACAGAGAGTAACAGATTCTCTGATGGAAGGTATTTACCAACAAGCTGCTCAAGGTAATGTACAGATTGCAGCTCAACTGTTGCAAAACATGGGCAAAGAAAATGTAGATTTAAATGAAGTAGTAAATAAATTGTTAGAAGATTTGCAACCTGAAGAACAAGCTTTACCGCAAGGTGCAGCTCCTGGTGGTCCGCCGCAAGGTGGTTTACCGCAAGGTGGTTTACCGCAAGGTGGACAATTACCACCTGAAGCTGCTAGTTTGCCTTCTTTAGGAGCATTAGGTATAGGAGGTTAATATGTCTGAAGGACCGTCACAGATTACTGACTTAGGTGGTTTGCCTTCTGGTGGTAAACAACAAATAGAAAACATGGCAGCTAATGCTGGTATGTCTTTAGGAGTACAAGGAGATAATCCATTACCTGGTGCTGGAGCTCAAAGAATAGCTCCGCAAGCTCCTGGAAGTTTAAGCTTAGGTGGCATTGGAGACTTTGTAGCTAACTCTACTAATCAAGGTGGATTAGCTAGTGATGGTTTACCATTTGGTCAAGGTATGGGAGTTCAAGCTCCTCCTATTACAGAATTAGAACAACAACGAGCAACTGCAATAGATAACGCTATGGACTTGTTTGCAAATTCAAAAATTCCAGCAGTTAGAGCTGCCGCAGCCCAAGTAATTAGAGGAGCAGTTATTTCTCAGTTGCAGGGCGACAATGAGTGATAAACCATTAGAAGATAGATTAAAAGAAGAATCTAAATATTCATTAGAAGACCAAGAATATGATGGTGCTTTAAGTTATCATTTACCATCTAAAAAAGATTTAACAAATTATTATCCTCCTTCTACAGGAAATGTACAAGGCATGGAAAAAGCTATTTTACATACTGTGGGAGAAGTGCCTTCAAATTGGGTTATGAGTTTGACTCCAGAACAACAAAAAGAATTAAGTGACCTTAGTCCAGAAATGATAGAACATCTTCCAAGAGTATATGACTATTACGAAACTGGTACAAGTGTTACAAAAGATATAGAAGATACTGCTAAAAGAAAACTTAATACTAAAGAACTTGCTAGTAAATTTGGAGCAGCCCTTTCAGCAGGGACTCCTGGAATGGCTGGAACTTCTCCTGTTACAAAACCATTTGATCTTGAAAAAGAGTATCAAGAATCTTTAGATGAAGTTACTCAAGAAAAATTAGGAGAAACTTTGTCGTTGTTTGAAACGCAAGATAAAGCAGATGAGATAGTTGTAAACAATAAAATACCTAACAATGTTCAAGAAGGCATGATGGGTAAGTTATGGAATAGAATAAAAGATGCAACAAGTAATGCTTATAAATCAGGAATATATTATGGAGATTCAACTTTTTTTCCTGCAAGAATAAAAGATAATGAAATACCAGAAGATTTATCTAATAGAATAAATCCAATAACTGTAGCAGTAATGGCAGGAAAATATTTAAGTTGGGTTGGTACTGTTTTTGATGGTCAAGATGATGTAAATAAAAGAAATTCAGGATATGAAGAAAATCAAATTTCAGATGTTCAAAAACAAAGAGATCAATCTATTAAAAATTTTCAAACAGTTACTCAAGACCAGACTTGGGAGTCTTTAAGTCAAAACGATCCAATATTTGCTCAGCAAATTCTAGATATGCCTTTTGTGCAAGGAGATGAAGCTAAAGCTAAAGCAATAGTAACTGTAATGATAGAAGCGAACAATCCTCAGTTGATGGATGCTAACAACGAATTTGTAGAAGCTATTCATCAAGCAACTGCAGAACAAATTAAAAAAATTGCTTCTGGAGAAGATACTGTTGGAGAGTTAGTAGTTAATGCTTTGGGTGCGTACTCTAAATATGTTGTAGGAAGTATATCTACAGGAGCTTTTTTACTTGCAACAGAAGATGGAAGACAAATGGCTGCTGAATTTGGTGCTGAATTGGGTAGTAAGGAAGGGAGAAAAGAATATAAAAATTTAATTAAAAAAATGGATTATAAACCTTCAGAAGTTCTTGGTATGAATGGAACTTTTACAGGCTCTATGATGGATATAGGATCTTCTTTTGCATTTGATCCGACAGTATGGTTATTTACACCAGCAACTGGTGTTAGAGGCGGAGCAATAAAACAATTTTCTCATGCAAAATATATAAAAGGGTTTATGAATAGAGGGTTAGGTAAAGCATTTGCTGATGACCTTTATAAAATTTTAAAAGAAGGAACATATTTACAAAAAAAAGAATTGCTTAAAAACTTTTCAGACGCTAATCAAGGTAGATTAAAAAACATTGTTAAAGACGATCTTGCTAGAGAAACTGCTGAAGTTACAAGCGAAAGATTTTATAAAGTTTATACAGATACTTTATTGCAAGGAGATAATCCCTACATATTTCATAAGACTTATTGGAATAGATTTAAATCACAGAGAAATGTAAAGATAATAGGAAAAGCTATTAATGGAGATGGAAAATCTTTAAGAGCTTTTGACAAATTATTAACAACTAAAAATATTTCAACCAAAGTTAATCTTGCTGGTCCTAATGCAAGAAGAAGTGTTATGGAAGCTATTGAAAGCATGGTTCATGGTACTAAGTTGCCTGAAGGAGAAATTAATACTTTACTGCAAACACTAGATGATTCATTAGAAGAATTGTTTCAAGCTACTTTAAATAGTGGAACTAATTTTAATGGAAGCGCTTTAGCTGCACTTAGGTTAAAAATAATTAATCAATCTGATTTAATAAACTTTTTTGAAATGGGAGCTTTAGGAAAAAATTCAAGAAATGTTGTAAAACATTTAGGAGATGACACTACTGTTTCTGGTCAATCTATTAGAAATTTAGATTTAGATGAAATAGCTGATGTCAGACAAGGTGTTGGCAAACCTGCAATTGAATATGGTACAGTCGATAAACTTTTAACAAAAGCTAAAACCAAATTACAAACTTTAAAAGCTGAAGGTGCTGCAGAAGATATTATTTTAGGTCAACAAGCATATATCTCTAAATTACAGAAGAACAAATCAGCAGGTATTGTGAGACCTCGTAAGGGACAGAAACAAGGAGAGATCGTAGATTACGATACATTTGATATAGAGCAATTATTTAATGATGAAAGTTTTATGGGTAATCCTCAAGGTAGAGCTCAAATGCAAAGATTTATGGTTGAGGCTAACGAATTAGCAGGTTTAGTACCAGGATCAAAAGAATCTATAAATGCATCAAAAAATTTTACTAAATTTTTAGATGATTTTAGTTCTCAACTTAACGAAATAGCTGAACAAGCTGGAAAAGGTGTAAATTATAATAAAATGAATATATTTATTAAAAAAGAACATAGAAAACTTTTAAACAAATTAGACAAACAAATGAGAGCTTACGATGAATTGTTAAATACTTCTATCAGGTCACAACAACAACAAGTTATGCAGAAAGCTTTAGACACGCTTGTGTACAAATTAGGATGGGATAAATTTGATAATTTACAAGGCGGTTGGTTTACTTTGTCTAAAGTTGGAGATAACTTATATGATCAAGCATCAAAAATAAAATTTAAAGGACAGAAGTTAGAAAACAACGTAGAAGGAAAACGTATAGCGCAAGCCGAAGCTAAAGGTCAAGAGGTCTTCTACATAGAAAACCCAATAAAAATTATAAAAAACAAAGCTGGAGAAGTTACTGATATAAACATAAATTGGGTAACTCTTAAAGTTATGATGCAGTACAAAGATGAAGTCGGTGCAGCATCAGCAGTTCTTAGGGGACAAGCAAAATATACTGATAGAGCTCAAGGAACTAAATTTATGCTTAACGAAGCAGAAGATGCTTTCTTAGCATCTGGTAGAAAATACGATTCTCGTTTAATAGCTGAACTTAGAAAAAATAAAAAATTTAAAAATACAAATACAGAAACAACAGAAGAACTTATAGAACAATTTATAGGAGACGTTAGAAATACTAGGAGAGCTACTAATCAAGTTGTTGAAGGAGAACTCCCTATAAGTCCCTTAGAATTCTTTGTGATGAATCAAGCCATTGAGGGAAAAAATATAACTGCTTTAATGAGAAAAATTAATGGTAATGTAATTTATCAAGCATTAGAAAATTTTAACAGAGCTTGGATTCTAGATAAAGTTGCAAGACCAGCTACTGCTTTCGTTGCTGCTTTTGACGAAGTGTTCTTTTACAAATCTATTTATGGTTGGAAAGGTACTAGGAGAGATTATCTTTTTAATAGAGGCGTTAGGCAAAATTTAAAAGAAATTAGAAAACTTGGTGGAATTGATGAAGCTATGAAAAATCCAAAATTAGAAAAAGAAATAAATAAATGGGTTAACGATGCTTTAGAAACACAACAACAACTTCCTATAGAAGTTGCGCAACGTTATAAAATGGGATTTGATAACAACGCACCTGTAGAATTATTAAAAAATACAGACGCTGGTTTCTTTCAGTACGCTACTCAACACATTGATTCTTTGTTAAATGATTATGGATTTCAACAATACGCTCAAGTATTAGAAAAAATTAAACAATTAAAAGTCGGTAAAGATTTAACAAAAGCTCAATTAGATGATCTTATTAAAAAGGGAACTGACAAAGATTGGGTAAATTGGTTTGGAACTTCAGATGCAGATTACATAAAAGGTTTAAAAATGTTTGGTTATAAGCAAGGTGAAGGTATGGCTACACATGTAGGACTTAATTTACCACCTGTTCCTTATCAACATTATTTAGTCAATGCTGAAGAAGGTTGGAAGTATTATGAGTCAATGAAAGCATGGTATACATTAGGTGTACCAGCAAACAAAGTAGATAGCGTTTGGAATGCGTTTCTTAAAGCTGCAAAAGAACGAGGAACAAAAACTAATCTAAAAGCTTTACCAGATGCAAACATTATTGGATACATAAGAGTTCCTGGAGTTAAGAAACAAAACGGTTTCTTAGGTGAAAGAGGACTTGCAAAACTTACTGGTAGAGAGACAGGTGTAATGGAGCAGATGTTTGGTAATCCAGCTTGGAACAGAGCTAACTTAATTGCCAACAAAGCTCATGCAACAAGAAAAGAACAATTAATAGCTTTGTTTGATTCTCAAGGAAAAAAAATTATTAACAGTCGAGAGATAGGTCAAGATTTATCTGTGCATGCTCAAGCAATAGATCCAAGATATCAATCAGATATTTGGGGTATGTCTTACTTTGACGAAAATTTATTTAAAGCTGGTTATGTAACTGATGATTACATTGAAGCTTTAGCAGCAGATTATGCTACAAACGAAGTAGACGATATGATGTTAAAGTTTCATTTAAGTACACCATTAGGAAAAGAGTTTAGATCTATTGCACCATTCGGTGGTCCTTGGGCTGATTTCTGGGGAAGATATCTTAAAGACTTAGGTAGGCGTTCTCAATTAAGAGGAAATTGGTGGGCTTATACAGATGAAAAAACTGCAAGTAATTTTGTTAAATCTACAATAAATGACACATTAAATTTTGTGCCAAATCTAAGAAGACATTCTTATATGTCAAGAATAGCAAATACTGAACTTGAGGCAACTTTTAAGAATCCATTACACAATTTTGGTAAAGGATATGGAGAAGAAAACATTAATGTTGATTTCTCTCCTTTAACATTCCTACCTAATGGAAACAACGCTATGTTTGTTATAAATCCAATCGGCGGAATCATACCTGTTATGTTAATTGGGGCTATGATGAATACTCTTGACGATAACAAAGGTATGGAGTTACAAGATACTATAGAGGATCTTTTCCCTTCTCAATCTTTTTTCCCGCCTGAAGAACAATGGAAATATAACACAGGAACAACTGTGAGAAGATTTCTTCTGGGAGGCGGCGTTATAGATTCTGCTGTAAGATCATCAAGATTCGTAGTAGAAGCTCTAGGTATGGGAGAAACTCCTCAATCAATAGAAGATGTTCCGACATCTTTAAAATATGCTAGAACAGAAAATAATTATTTTTATGACAGTACTCCTGTAATTTTAAGTATGGAAACTAATTGGGAAAATATTGGGGATTTTACTAGTTATGTTAACACTATTGCTAAGGCAGCAAGAAACAATGCTGGACTATCTATATCTGGTCAAACAGTAATAAGAATGGGTGTACCAGCAAATGTTGCTTTTTCATCAAGATATGTCGATGTAGCAGATAACTGGATTTCTTTTGGTAAAGACGCTGGTGTGTTTGACGATATTGTGAGACCTGTTTCATTAACAGAATACAGAGCAAATCCTTATAACGAAGACAACAAAATTCAAGTGTTAAATGATATTAGATCCTGGTGGTTTGATTTAGGAAATACTACTGAAGGTAGAGCTAAACAACTTTTATTACAAAGACAACATCCAGAAGTAATTTCTTTAACAATTCCTAGTTACATTGTTACTGAATTAGGTGAAGGATTGCTAGAAGAGAGAGAAGGCAAACTTTATCAACAAGGAGAAGTTTTTAGAACTGGTAATCAAGACAACTCAAATCAATATAAAGATTATTTAGCAGAAGGTTTAATCTCAGTTAGATTACCTGATGAAAAAGTAAAACACATAATTCACGAGAATGCAGGTTTTAATGTTAACGCAGTAAATGTAATTTATGACCGTCTTGCCGAAATTGTCAATGAAAGTGAACTTGAAGAAGCAGAAGCTGTTGCAGAAGGTAAATTTTCTTTAAGCGAAATTTTAATGAATGCTGAGTTAAGAGAAAGTTTTGGTATAGAGCTTGTTTCAGATGATGTAAAAAATATAGAAGAGATAAATGAAAAACTTTTAGTAAAATATTCTCTTGATGAGTTAGGTCCTGACATCGTTGCTTTAATACAAGAAGTAACACAAAACTCTGATTTAGAAATTGTAAATGGAAGTTATAAATCTTATGATTTAATACCACGTTTATATGCTGCACAAAAAGCTGGAAAATTAAATCCTGCATATGTGTTTTCTTCTCAAGACCCTGCTGACCAACAATTTAATAAAGGTATGGCATTGTTGTCAGGTTTAACTAAAGCCAAAATGTTTTTTAATGAAGATGCTGATGGTCCTGAACAATTAGAATTTTTAGAAAGATTTGAAAGTAAAATGTTTGCACTTAAAGAAGAGTGGGAAAGCAACGATGGTCAGATAGCTAACAATGATGATTTACAATATCTTGTAGATGATGTTTTTGAAACATTTACAATCTTTAACCACATTATGGGAGACATTTATTCTTTTGACGGATCAAACGTATTAAGCGGAGAACAATGGTGGAATTTTTATGTTAAGCCAAATTTTAAAGCTCTGTCTTTAGAGTGGAAACAACCTGTCCCAGCTGAAGGTACTGTGAACAACGCTACCTTTAATGTAACTTTAAGTGACCAAGACCAAATAGCAGAGTTTCAAACAATTACTTCTAAGAGACCATTTAAAGCTATAAAGATAAATGCAAACGGCAGTAATGTTCCTGACGGTGACACAATAAATACAAAGTACTCAAATATGGATGTAGATGCAATTCGTGTTATAGGAATTATGGCTTATGAAAGGGGACTAGATCCAACAGAATATCCAGAAGAAAGTGAAATAGCTATTACTCAAAAAGCATTCTTACAACAACTTGTAGATACCTATGAAGGTAGATTGTATTATGTTACTGATACTAGATTTGGTAACGATAATAGAAAAGATCTTTATGGTAGAACTTTAGGTTGGTTGTATATAGAAAATGGATTAGATGGAGATTTAGCAGATGGTACAGGAGAATACGTATTTTTCTCAGACCACTTTAGTCCAGCTGATAACTATTATAATATAAATAGTGATGAGCCTGTTATAGATGGCGATTACACAACAGACAAAGGCAACATTAAATGGGATTTAAGGAAATTTACTGATATGATAGAGGTTGAAAATGATTGATATGACTAAAGACCCATATGAAGGGTATCCACAAACAATAATAGACGCTGATACTATTGTTGGTTACGCTTACAAACATTTAAATAAATATTTAAGAACTAAAGTACTGGGAGAAGATTTCTTACCTGTTTTATTCTCTGTGATAGAACATGAATCTGATGGATTTAATAAATATGTTAAAGCTGCAAAAGATTCTGAATCTTCTTATGGTTTATTCCAGATTAATTGGGGAGTGCACCATGATACAATATACGAAGATTTTCCACAATTTAGAGAAGCAGGAATATCTAATACTGATGTAAAAAACATGAGTATAGATGAACACGCAAAATTTATAGATATTATTGCAGATTTAGATTTTCAATTTCAATACGCAAAATATTTAATGGACATTAGATCAAGTATGGGAGATAACATATTTTCAGATTGGTCTGCTTATACAGATTATCCTACTAGAAAAGATGGATCAGGTCCATATAGACAATACATGAAAAAACATATACCTCCAAGCAACATTTATCTTAATAAAGATGAAAGAGAATTACTTGGGTTTGCACAACAAACTGACGCAGGTGGTCCAAAGACTTATGGCGTTACTGGTGATTTAAGTACATATGAACCAGCTAACTCAAATATGTTTTCAGGAGAGCCAACTGTACCAGAGGAACAATGGAAGCAAATCAAACAATATTATGGTAAAGATTTTTATGATTATGAAACTGATAAATGGCTGCCAGAAGCTGAAGATACTGACGGGTTTAAACAATGGAGTTTGATTTTTGATAATGGTTTAGAGGATGATAACGATGTATCTTATGGTGATTATTTAGATAATTATGGTAGTGTAGGTGCTGCTTCTGAGAAAGTAGAAGAAACATTTGGTAAAGTTACTGCACAAACAGGTTTTTATAATCCATTTAGATTATCTGCATTAAGTGGACCTCCAACTGTTGCTGATACTGTTAAAATTGCAGTTTATGAAAGATATGCAGCCTCTGCTTTTGATCAAGGTTTTTCTAAATCAATTTCTGAAGGAATAGCTTTAACTCATTTAGCAAACCCTTACACTATCGATTTAATGAATAGAGCCGTAACAAGAGGATTAGAAAGTGGACTTGCTTTACCTGAAATGGTAGATCAAGTTTCTCAATCCGTGGCTTCTTACACAAATAACAACGAAACTAAATCTTGGACTTATAGATTACCAGAATTTAAAGATGCAAGAATACCAGAACAAAATGCAATAGCTAAGAGAATAAACGACAAAGTTAGTTCTGTGCTTTTAATTAATGACCCTGGATTAACAGACCAAATAAAGAGATCGTATACAGATTACAAAATTATGAATCCAAATACGCAAGTTTCTATAGAAGATTTTGCTATGCCTTTCATAAAAGATACAAGAAGGTATAACAGAATATATCTACAGAAACCACCACAATTTAGTGAAGAACAATACATAGGACAGTACAGTAGCGCCGTTGGCGGAGTTATGAGTTCAGGAGATCCTAATTACAATAACGCAGTTACAAGTTCAGCATCTGTGGGAGCAACTAATCAAGAAACACAAACTGCTGCTACTTTTGGAAGTCCTGGTGTAGGATTAGGAGATACATTTAGAGACAAGGTATCGGCTTTAGGAGAACGAATAGGAGGAATGTTTAACAAATGAGGAGACAAATATCATTTGACTTTGCACCAGGTAGAAGTGCTGCTTCAGTTATAAAAGAAATTCGAGAAAAAGCAATTAAAGAAGTTATTAAAGCAGAGATTGAATCTGCGCCTAAAGGAACTACTGTAGAAGAAGTTGTTAAGAAAATTCAAATAAATGATGATTCTGCAACAATTACTCCACCTGTAGGAAGTTTTGCTTCTAATCCTGTTATTTCTTCTGATGTAGGAAACTCAACTCCTGATGAAGTAGACCAAGTTTACAATGCAGTAGCAGATAATGATGATCCTCCTAATAGTAGGTTTCCGCAAAGACCTGAACCTGATGAAAAACCAAAATACGTTGATGATAAAGTCATTAGCCCAATTAATAGACCTAGTGAAGCTCAATTTGAAGCAGACGGAGGAGATCCTAATGCTTCTGTACAAGTTTCTACTGGATTAGAATTTGATTTTGCTCCAGGAGTTCCTGCAGAAGATGTTATTAAAGAATCTCAAGAAGCTGTTGCTGAAGGAAGAGAGTCTATATACAACCAACCTAGTGGTGGGTCAGATGATTTTACAGATTATTTTGGATCAGGACTAGGAGCTCCGGGAGGAGAAATACCTACACCAGATGATGTGTACAATCCTCCAAAACCAAAAACTGTAGTACCTCCAGTAGTACCTCCAGTAGTACCTACTGTTGCTTTAACTAATTACGCTAAAGGCGGAACTTGGTACGCAGTTACAGGATATCCTGGTTTACCGGTTGCTTATTTTATTGAATACACTTTGCCTGGCGGAAACAAAATTTATTATTATGCAGATAGATCAGATTTAGATGCTCTAGAAGGAATAGGTTCAGGTAATGAGCCACCTATCGCAGCAACTGTTTCTTATAATGATTTTAAACAAGGAAGAATATCTGGAGGCAGTATTGCCGATGTTGTTGGAACAGATGAAAATTATGCAACTAGAGTAGAAAGAACATTAATGGCTCCTACTGGAGATTTACTTTTACCAGAATGGGCAAACAATGATTTAGAAATAAAAGATTTGTTTTATATTGCAGTTGCTGAACAATGGAGCGACACTAAGTTCTTAAGAGAAATGTCTAAAAAGAATTCTTTTAAAGAAAGATATCCTGCTTTTCAAGATATGCTTTCTTTAACAGGTGGAGATCACGAACAAGCTTTAGTCAACTATCAAGGATATGAAAGAAGAGTTAGAGAACTTAATAATAGGTATGGAGAAGAAACAGACCCAATTGCGTTAGCAGCTGAGTCTATTAAGAAAGGTTTTACTTTAGATGACTTAAGTCAAACTTATGATATTTTTGAAAGAGCAGAACAAAATGCAGGTGCGTTGTTAGCATTTCAAAGTGTTGTAAAAGCAGAAGGTTTAGATTTTGATGTAACAAGCCCACAAGGTATTGTAGACTTCTTTAAAGGAGCTGCTCCTACGCAGATATACGACCTATACGAAGCAAGCTCTATTACTGAACAAGCTTCTAAATTAAATCTAGATAACCTCTCTGTGGAGGAAGCTTTAGAGATAGCTAAAAATACACCAGGTCAATTAACTAATCAACAAGTATCTAGCGCTTTGCAGTCAGCAGCTCAATCACTTCTTAAATTCAGAGAATACATTGATTTAGGAAGCTATGGATTAGATGCTGACCAAGTTATAAACCTATCTTTAGGATACAAAGAGCCAGGTGGTATGACTGAAATAGAAATGGCAAGTGCTATGTCTAGAATAATGCAACAAGACGAAAATTTACAAAATCTTTCTGGTAACTTGTTACAAAACAATAATCTTCAACAAGGTAGACAAATCAGATCTATTGGTTAAAATTGGTAATAACAAGAGATTACTCAAACCTCTTGTTTGAAATAACTGGCTTTGAGTTAAGTAAGTAAAAGAATACCACTCGATCCCTATAAGAGTGCGTAGACATAATAGGAGTAATAATGTCAGAACAACAAGAAGGAGCTGGTTTGTCAAACGAAGAATCTATCCCAAATTTACGCGAAGCTTTAGACAAAGCTACTAGCGATAAAAATACGCTGCAAGATCAATTTAACGAAGTATCAGGTGAACTCAAAGGGATGAAAGCAAAAGAAGCTTTCAGAGCTGGTGGTTTTCAAGATTCTCACGCTGAATTGTTTTTAAAAGCAAACCCTGAAGCAGAAATCAATAATGATACAGTTACAGAGTTTGTTACTTCGTATAATTTAACGCCTCAAAGTGCACCTGTGGAGCAATCTGCTGGTTTAACAGATATAGGAAAAGTTGCTGATAACTCAAGTCCTGCTGTTATTGGAACTGCGGAAGCAGGAAAAATGACTAAGCAGCAATATAAAAAGTTACAAGTATCTGATCCAACTCTTGCACACGAAGCTTTACTAAAAGGAAACGTTCAGATGAGAGAAGACAATTACGTTGCTAACCAAGCTTTTGATAAGTAATTAATAAAAGAAGGGAAGTGACTTAAATGGTCGACTTTACAAGTAACGATACGAATACAACTACGTATAATGATACAGTTTACGCTGCAATCATTAACGATGATATTCTCGATGCTTTACAAGCAGCCGTTGTGACTCCTCCACTTTTAGCTATGTTCGATTTATCAGGACAACCATCTAAAGCAGTAGACATTCCGATAGCTGATGCTGAATCAGCTGCCGCAGTTGCAGAAGGTGCAGAGCTTGCAAATACAGCTCTCTCAACTTCTAAAGCTACTCTTACTGCTTCTGAAGTTGGAATCATGGCAACAATCACAGACGTATTAGACGTATCTTCTATTGCGGCTACTCGTGGTGCTCAAATGAGACAAATGGGTAACGCAATAGCACAAAAGATAGACGTTGATATCTGTGCATTGTTAGCTGGATTCGCAACATCCGTTGGTGGTTCTGGTGCAAACTTATCTCTTGCTAACTTATTCTCAGCAATTTACACTCTAGAAGCAGCTAATGCTCCTGGACCGTATGTGGGTGTTTTACATCCAGTTCAAATTGCTGACTTAAGAACTGCCGTAGAAGGATCCTCTTCAGGAATCTTCACAGGTGGTGGCGTGAGATCAGGTGCTGGCGAAATAGGAACAAACACAGATACTGGATATTTCGGTAACTTTATGGGAATTGATTTTTATCAATCTACCAACGTTCCTACCGCTAACTCTGCCGCTGACCGTGCTGGTGGTGTATTTTCTAAAGATTATGCACTCGGTATGGTACAGAAATGGCCTGCTAAAACAGAAATCATGCGTTGGGCTCCAATTCGTGGTTTCGTTGTAGTAGTGTCATCTATGTATGGCGTTGGAGAAATCGTTGACTCGGCTGGTGTGGAAATCACAACAGACGCTTAGGCGTTTAAAATCTGGGTAGGCAGAAAGTTTTATTGTCGTGTGTTCCTATCAACACACACGACTAAGGAGAATTTATGGCTGAAAAGAAAACAAGAGCTAAAGATGACAAAGGTCAATTTATAGCTGATGATCCAAGCACGCCTGATGTTAATGAAGCTTATGTCCAGGAAGATAAAGATTCTGGATATGTAAACACTAAAAAGTTTAAAAAAATAACTTTAAAGTTTACTGCTCAAGGTAAATATCCTGATGGAAGAAAAGTTCCATTTAAGAATATGAAAACTATGAAAGCTTTACAAGTAGATCCTGACGGAATGATTACAGGAAATGTAGTTCAATTACCTTGGGAAGCTACTGTTAACAACGGTGTAGCAGGAGATCCTAATGACCAAATAGGTCTAAAGAAGTACGAAAGAAAAGGTTTTATTTTCTGTGTTGACTCAGATGGTACACCTTTATTTTCTACTCTTTGGGACGACTGGTCTGAATATGATGCAGTTTACGAAGCTAAAAAAAGAAAAGCATTTCAAGGCGAAGCTGGTAAGTTTGGTGCTAATGCTACGACAAGCAGGACAATGGCTGGTGTCTAAGAAAAAAGATAAACCTAAATTAAAGGACGCTTCCAAATTAATGGAAGATTCTTTTGGTTTAGACAAACATCTCAAACCTAGGGCTTCTGAGTTAGGTGATGAAGACCTAGGTGATGGGATGTTCCAAAAGAAAGTTAGAGTTCATAGAGATGCTGCTGGAGAAGTTTCTCAATTAATTGATGCTGATTCACCTCTAACTAAAGAAGAAGAAATGGCACAAATGAAAGTGTATTCTAAAGTTGCAGAGCAACCTCCTGTAATTAAGCAACCTCCTAGGACAGATAGAGGAAAAGTAATTCATATACTTGCAACTCGACTATTTCAAGACTATGTTAAGAATGCGAGCAATATGACTAGACCGAATCCACTTAGAGATGGTATACCAGGTTGTGCATGCCCTATTAAGAGTGAAATTGGATGTGTGGATTTCTGTGGTCAAGATAAGCTCGGTCCCAGAAAGTGGACGGCATCAGCACAAGAGGTATACGATTGGATAGTAGAGATGGTAAAGCGAAGAGCTAACATAGTGGACTCTAGTAAAGAGAGTAAGTAATGGCAACTGCAGCCGTTGTTCAACAACGCATAAAAGATTACTTATATGGATCTGATTATCTCAAAAGACCTTTTACAGATTTTTTAAATCAAAGCGGAAATGTATCTAATTCAGCCACAGTTATTACTGTTACTAATATAAACAGTTGGGCAGCAGGAGATGTTGTTGAGTTTGCTACTGGAGAACAAGCTTATATAAAAAGCATTGATGTAGACAACAGTAGATTTACTGTTGCTAGAGCTTGGAACGGAACTACCGCAGCAACTGTAACAGATCTAACCGCAATTGAAAAAAATCCTAAGTTTACTCTATCTAAAATAAATAATGCAATTGATTCAATAATAAAAGAATTGTATCCAGAAGTTTATATATTTGGTACTGGTAGTTCAACTGCAAACAAGAACAGTTATTTCTACACAACTAACGATGCTGGACTTAAAGAAATTTTATCAGTTTATTATCCAAGGTCAGGGTCACTTGGTAGTGACGAGCCATGGGTTTTAAATACTTGGAAGATGACAAAGCACATGCATACATCTGGTTTTGCAAACGGCATAGGTATAACTATGTGGGATTATGGAGAGCTATCTCACGGCGATACTTTTTACTACACCTTTAAAAAGAAAATAGGAGCTACTACAGATTTAGATGATAGGCAAGTCGAACTCGTTGTTATCGGTGCAGTCTATAAACTTATGGGCTCTACTGTGCCTTCTAGTACTAACGACACAAGAGATCAACGCCAAGTAGTACAACCAGGACAAGAAGCTAGAGATTCTAATTGGTTTTATGGTGAATATCTAAGAGCTAGAAAAGAAGAGAATATGCGTCTTAAGGAAGAAGAAAGATTTGTTTTAACAAGTAGGCAAACTAGAAGACAAAGAACATATCGTGATTGATGGGTATTTTCACATTAAATTGGGGACTTATAAATATCGTCTAGCAGTCAATGCAGCAGACGACCATTATAAAGCTAGACTACTTCCTCTTAACATTTCAAATGCACAAGTTGTGCAATCATCTGAGCCTAAGTATGACTTAAGACCAGATACTGCCGTATGGGAGTTAACTGACTGGTCAGCTGGTGAAGGTTTTAAAAAGTGGGACAGAGAAAAAGGTAACGCTTACGATTTTAGCACAAACATAGACGCACTACACACTCCTGGAAGTATAAGACTTTCTAAAGGTGTTGAGTCAGCTGGAACTAATGTAAACAAAACAGGTACATTAATTAAAGCATCAGACAAATTACTGCACTTTTCTTCTTCTGATGATTCTGTTGCTACTTACTCTGGTACTTTAGCTAACACAACTTGGGATATACAAGATGCTGCTGGAACAAATATAGCAGATGATGACTTCTTTGCAGTAAGAGGAGATGGAGACGGTAAATATGTATTTATACCAGTTAGTGGAGGACTAAGTGATATATATAGATTTGAAGTACAAGATACTTATACAGATGATTTTGCAGATACAGACAAATGGGTAGACGCAGACAGTCAAGATGTCTTTACAAGACCTTTAGTTAAAATAGGAAGTCATTTGTATGTAGTTCATTTAACAGGAGAAAAGATTTCTGTTATAGAATACAATGCTTTCTCAACTTCTACACCTCCAGTTACTGGTACTGAAATATTTGTAGTGCACGAAGGTAACTTAGACGCTGGAAGTAATCAAGGTATTGTTGCTAGAGGGGACAATGAGTTGTTTGTTTGTGTAAGAACTAAAGCTGGTGAAAGTGTTTTGTATAGAATTGTTCCTGGTACTGCTTTAGGTGATAGCTTTGGAGTAGAAGTAGCTAGAATGCCTGGTTTTTCAGTAGATTGTATTTGGTATGCAGCTGGTGTTCTACTTATGGCTGGTACATCTTCAACTACAGGTATAGACGAAAGAACAATTTATTATGTAAGAGGAACTGAATTTGGTACATTTGGAATTTTAAGGCAAGATGAAGATTTTACTGCAGGTAAATTAGTAACAAGCACAGATGCTTCTCGTATGGATAGAACTTTCTTCTTAGCTCCTACTGGATCATCTGCTAATACTTGGACATTGTTTACTATAGACTTGTTAACTGGAGGTATATTTGGTGGTCCAGAGTTTACGGCAGTAAGAGATCCAAACTCAGTAGTAGATTTTTTAGGAAGAACATTTGTATCTGAAAATAAAGGAAGCTCTAATACACAATCGTATAGAACTGCTGCAACTTTTGCCTCTACTGGATCTCTTTATAGTTCAGTACACGATTTTGATATAGCTGAAGAAAAAACTTTAATGTCTATTAGATTAGCTACAGAGCCATTGCCAGCAAATACCTCTGTGCAAGTTCACTATCAAAAAGACCAAGATGGAACTTGGACATCTGCTGGAACATATAATACAGATGACGGAACAGGAGTTACTTTTAAAATATCTTCTAGTTCTTCTTCTGTTAAGTTTAAAAATTTACAATTAAAAATAACATTAGCAACAAGTAATACTGCAGTTACACCTGTAGTCAGGTCTCTTCAGGTTAGATCTACTCCTTCTGAGTATGTTAAAGAATGGGATTTAGTGCTAGATATAAGCGATGAAGACGCACAAGCGCAAAGTAGGGCATTTAGCGGATCTCAATTAATAGACTACATAAAAGCTGAGGCAAATACAGAAAACATATTAACTTTTCAAAATGGCTATGAGGTTGCAGCTAGTGGCTCTTTCGATACGCATAGTGTAATGATAAGAGAATATAGTTTGCAATTAGATACTCCTGGACAAGGTGTTGCTAATATTAAAATTAGAGAAGTGGAGTAATGTGTATCAACCAATAAGTGATTTTTTTGACCTAAGACCTTCAAGAGAAGCAAGATTTGACGTTACTCGTAGTTTGCAATTTGTAAAAGCAAATGGTGTCAAAAGTAACGTATCTTTGATAACTGAAGATAATCAGACTAAACTTCCTTTTGTGAAAACAAATGGATCAACAAGTAATATTAAATTAAGGATTGGGTAATGGCTGATAAGGTACCTATAAAAGGAACGTTTGATTCTGCTGGTGAAGCAGATGGTTTATCAGAATTTGTATCAGGTGATACTCTTTCTTACACACATGGAGGAACTGGTTTAGCTGCATTAGGATCTGCTTTACAATATTTAAGAACAAATGCTGCTGCTAATGCTATGGAATGGGGAACTGTTGCTGGAGATATTGAAGCAGTAACCGCAGGAGACGGACTTAGTGGCGGAGGAACAAGCGGATCTCCAAGTATTGCTTTAGATTTAAATGAATTAACTGCAGCCGTAGTTAATGTTGCAAACGATAGTATTGCAATAATTGATGCAGATGCTAGTAATGGAAGCAAAAAAGAAGCTATTGCAGACTTAATTACCGCTATCGCTGGTGTGGGTTTAGTAGCTGCCTCTGGAGTTCTAGCATTAGATTTACACGAGCTATCAGCTGCAACTGTTAATGTTGCTAATGATTTTATTGCAATAATTGATGCAGATGATAATTCATCCAAAAAAGAAAGTATTACAGATTTAGTGTCAGGTATGGCTGGAAGTGGTTTAACCGCTACTAACGGTGTGCTAGCTACCTCTGGAGGAGTATCATTGGGATTAGTATTAGCTCTAAGCTAGGAAAGGATAAGTTATGGCAGATGTATTAGAAGGTGTAGTTGGAACTTTAGGAAGTAGCAACGCAGATTTATTAAACGCAGTAGATTCTTCTACTACTGAAACTATTATTGGAATGACTTTTTCTAATGTTAGTGCAAGTAGTGCAGATGTAACAATAGACATTGAAATAGTTAAACAAGGTGGCTCTGTCACTCCACATTTATTAAATGATGTTAGCGTTCCACATGGAACTACACTCGTATGGCAAACTAAAGTAGTTTTAACAACAGGTGATAAAATACAAGGACTGTGTTCGGCAGCTTCAAGTGTAGATTTTACAATTAATTATTTGAAACAAACCTAAGGAATCTAAATGTCCTATATAGGTACACAACCAAATAATGTAAAACAAAATACAGGTTTATACACACCTAGTGAAATACTTGAATTAACTAAAGACGGTAGTTGGGGTGGCTCATTAGAACTTATACAAAGTCAAACAGTAAGTGGTGTATCACAAGTAGATTTTACTTCAATTCAAGAACAAAATTATGATGTGCATTTTGTTACATATAATATTAAACCAAGTGCAGACACTCAAAACTATATAAGATTTTCTAATGATAGTGGTAGTTCTTTTGAAACTGGCAATTATCAATATGCTTTTGAAATACAAGATAGTGCAGGTGGTACTGGTGAAACAAGAAGTACTTCATCTTCACAAATGTATTTA
>Ga0209337_1000676_pt1 | contig 27517 bp, 24 predicted proteins | sample LinPmetageLP53_FD_184044 | JGI IMG/M metagenome (GOLD analysis project Ga0209337, IMG submission 184044) | Marine viral communities from the Pacific Ocean - LP-53 (SPAdes) (version 2) | ecosystem: Environmental > Aquatic > Marine > Oceanic | place: Pacific Ocean | collected 2010-02-08 | reverse complement strand
CTAAAAGAACTGGTGGAAATGAGAGTTGGATTTTATCCGATACTGCTAGAGGATTTATAGAGGGTAATCAAGGTGGTGATAATGGAAATCCTGGAAGAAAAGGAAACCGAGTAGAACAAAAATTAGTGCTCGATAGTTCTGTTGCAGAAAATGCAAACGCTGGAGATATGGATTTCATGTCTAACGGAGTTAAGTTTAGAGATACAGATGGAGTTCACAACTATACTTACAACTATGTTTACTTTGCCTTTGCAGATATGCCAGTGGTAGGAACTAACGGAACAATAGCTTTAGCTTTATAGGAGAAACAAATGGGAGTTAAAATAAAAAACAATGCGTTTGGAACTTTAGCTTCTGGTATTAATAATTCAGTTACAACAGTAGCTCTTACTTCAGGACAAGGAGCTAAGTTTCCTACTACTAGTTCTAGTGATTACTTTTATGGGACGCTTATTGATAGCTCAAATAATCTTGAAGTAGTAAAAGTTACTGCACGTTCTACTGATTCTATGACTGTTACACGAGCTCAAGACAATACATCAGCTAGAGCTTTTACAGCAGGTGATAGATTTGAACTTAGACCTAATGCTAAGTTGTTTGAAGACATACAAATAGAAGCTAGGGATTTAAACGGAGCCGAGTTTATATTAGATGCAGATGGCGACACAACTATACATTCTAGTACAGACGACCAAATAGATATTAAAATAGGTAACGCAGATGACTTTAAGTTTACTGCAAACGTATTCACAGCAGAAACTGGCTCAGGAATACTCCTAACAAAATCAGCCGCTACTTCTGATGAAGCAAGTAGCACTGGTAATTTTACTGAAAATAATTACAACATATCCCACACTTTAACTTTAGATGGAACTTTAGCTAATGATGCTGTGCTAGCAGACTTTACTGTAACATCTAATAAATGTGTTGCTACGTCAGTAGTTATAGCAACATGTAGTCTTAAATGTCATGTAGATATACATACAGTAGCAGCAGGCTCTTTTAAAGTCAGTGTAACAAATAAATCAGGTGGGACTTTAGCTAACGATTCAACTATGGTATTAAACTATGTCATTTTATAAACAAACACCTTTGTTAATGTTCCCTAATGGAACTATTGCTAGAAGTAAAACAATGATAGAAGGTTGTGTAGTAATAGAAGAACCTGAATTAGAAGAGATTAATACAGTAACAAATGTAATAGACCAAACGGAAGCTGTAAAAAATGGAAGCTAAAATAAAAGAAATGAAAGACAATAATGAGTTAACTCTTGAAGTTGAACTTATTAAAAAAGACATACATGATATAAAGAACAATCATTTACAGCATATTGAAGCAGACATGAGAGATGTAAAGATAGAAGTTTTTAGATTTAAGTATGTTATTTGGGGAGCTTTAGTTATATTTATATTAATGACAGACAAATTCACACAACTATTGAGGTTACTATAATGAAAAAAGGAAATAAAACATCAGAAAGTAAAGTTATTACATCATATATGTATGGTGGAATGGTTACAAATAAAAACAACAAGAAGAAGAAGTACGGAAGTGGCGGAATGGTTAAGAAACCAGGGTCATGTAAATAATGGCAGCAGGAACTAAACATTATTTTAAGACAGGTAAGGAATTTAAAGGCACTGTTCATAAAATGCCTGGAGGTAAAATACATACAGGCAAAACGCATACTTCAAGTTCCAAACCCGTTGTGCATTTTAAAGATTTATCAGCAACAGCAAAAAAAATAGCGAGAGGATAATGGTACTAAAAAAACATCAAAACCCAACGGGTGGTTTAAATGCAGCAGGTAGAGCCCACTTTAATAAAAAGACTGGCTCTAAGCTTAAACCTCCAGTAACAGGTAAAGCCCCTAAAGGTTCTAAAGCTGCAGGTAGACGAGCAAGTTTTTGTGCGAGAATGGGTGGCGTTAAAGGCCCAATGAAAGATTCTAAAGGCAGACCAACGAGGAAAGCATTGGCTTTAAGAAAATGGAAATGCGGAAGAAAGTCTTAAAAGGGTTGGGCATCTTAGCCTTGTTCATTCTTATCTTATGTATAGAGAATGCAATAGCAGATGTTACTTCATCTGGAAGTACAACTAATACTCAATCAAACAACGCTGGTTCTAACACAGCAATTACTGGTGGGTACGAATCAGCAACGACCTATCAATCAGGCTCATCTTCTAACAGTACAACAAATAATGAAACAAACAATAGTAGTAATACTAAAACAGCCGTAAACGGCTCATCAGCACCTGCTATGAGTGTCTATGGCCAGGACAGTTGCGTTATACCGTTGGCAGCTGGTGTTACAGTTATTGGTTTCAGTGGTACATTTGGAAGCTACTATAAAGACCCTAACTGTGAAAGAAGAAAATCAGTATCTGTTTTATCTAAATTAGGAATGAAGGTGGCAGCAATTTCACTTATGTGTCAAGACGTTGATGTGTGGCAAGCTATGATGGATGCCGGCACGCCATGCCCTATTGAGGGGATGATTGGAGAGCAAGCAAAAGCTAGATGGATGGAGAAAAGAAAAGGAGAACTTAGGACTACTGGAGATAATAAAACCAGTATGACTTGGAATGATTAGAGCAATGTTATTTAGTTTAATATTATCAAGCTGTGCTACTACACACTCAGTTACATTAGGTGAGATGAAAGTCTACGGAGCTAATGAGATATGGATTTACGAGCCTGTAAGAGAATGAGATATTTAATATTACTATTTCCATTAACTTTGTTTGCAGAAACTACTGGTAACTTGTTGCCACAACAATTCTTTAATAACAATCAAGGTCATGGAGGCTGGAATTGTAATGACCCATCTCACAATCATGGCAACAGTACAGTTGCCGCTGTTCATGGAGATTTTATAGAAAACACTATTACACTAGGAGATACACTCAATCAATCAGAAATCAATGGGGGTTGGACATCTACACTGGGTGCTGATATATGGGGCTGGAACGCCTACGACCAACAAGTTAAGATGACTCAAACTATAACTGACGTAAGTGGCACAGTCACTACACAGATAAGAGATGTAGCTATCCCTGGTTGTAGCGGATATAACTGTGGTTCGTATGAAACTTATACAGACAGCTATACACAAGGTATTAACAGTCAATCAAGTTATAACATTAGAGTAAGGTTTGATTTTACTGAGTCATCTCAGTCTACCTCTCATAGAGCAGTAGACTTAAAAAATCCTACATTAGTAGTAGAGTATAGTGTCTTAGATGTAAGTCAGGTAAATAACTTAAAAACTATGAATGAATCAGTATATAATGCAGTAGAAGATATAGACTTCTATGAGTATGTACCAGAAGAAGAATTTAACTTTGAAATGACAGAACAACCAATGATAGAAATGTCTATCATAGAAGAGTTTTACTTTGAGCCACAGGCTATTGAGGAGTTAAACGCTGGAGTTGTTGATGTATTTCAGGAGATGACATATGACAGTACAACGACCTTCGAAGAAATCTCAACAGAAATCCAAGTTGAAGAAGTCTTCTTTGAAACAGGAGAAAGTTTTGACACTACCCAAGCAAACGAAATTGTCCAAGAGTTCTTTACCGAAGAAGTCTACCAAGAACGGGAGACCGACTTCCAAGCCACAGACAATAGCGGAATCACTGAGCCAGAACTTGTACGCGAAGAAGTTAGCACAAGAGCAGATGGAGAAGTTACAACAGAAGAAGTTAGCCGAACAGGAGATGGAGAAACACCAAGAGCAACAGAAGAAAGAATTACTACAGAGCCTAGAGAAGAAAGCACAGTTGCAGAAAACTCTAATGATGAAACCCCTACAATATCTGAAAATGATGAAGTTATTTCTGATAGTGATAGTTCAGAAGATACAGTCGTTGCTGAAGAAGTAGATGAGCCTGTCGGAGAAAGAGAAACAGATGGAGGTGAATCAGGAGATGGAGGAACTGAAACTGTTGCTACAGGAGAAGAACCCATCGAAAGCCGAGGTGAATCGGTGGAAGAAAGCAGGACTGAAGGAACTGTTAGAGTCCGTAATCAAGCTATTACAGTAGAATCTATAGAGAAAAAAGTTAATGAGACTCTTAAACGAGTAGACCAAAGACTGGTCGCCACTTCCCTCATTGTGGCTAAGGCTATGGAAAGCCCCATTAAGCTGGACAATTACGGCAATACAAACAATAATATATTTATAAATCAATTAAATATTGATGGAGGAGATTATTATGACCAGAGACAGTACATTGATACTAGAGATATATATGCTCAGAGCCAAGTTACATATAACGACCCTGTGGCAAAGAGTCAAAAGATTCTTCAGGAATCTATAGACAATCGCATAAGGGCAGAAGAACATTTAAAACAAATAAGAGGATATTGATATGGGAGTAAAAGAATGGCTTGGAATAGGCTCACTCATAATTACATTACTGGGATTTGCAATCTTCCAAGGAAAACTAATCGAAAGAATTAATGTACTAGAATCTCAAAAATCAGTAGACATAAAACCTTTGACAGCAGACATTGCTGTTAATAAAGCTGAGATAGCAGTATTAAATGCTAAAGTTAATGAAATGAAAGCTCGGTCAAGTAACCCTCTTGGAGGTGGTTTATGATACCAATGGAATTAATTAGCATGTTAGGAAGTACACTACTTGGTGGTGCTATGAGCATTTTATCCCAACGAGGACAGGCAGAAGCAGAGAAACAAAAGATGCTAATGCAACGAGCAGGATTTGCAGCTAAACAGACTGACAAGGCTCGTGATGTTAAAGACCCACACACTATGCACACTAGAAGATGGATTGCATTAATGTGTGTATTTTCTATTATAGTCGTACCCATAGTCGCCCCAATTATTACTGATGTAAATGTAATCTATCAGATTATAGCTGAACAAGACTCAGGTTGGTGGATATTTGGCTCAAGCTATGAAACTTCAACATGGAGAGAAGGCAACGCAATCTTTATAACTAACCTACAATCACACACAATATTTTCAATTATAGGATTATATTTTGGAGGCTCTTTAACTAGAAAATAATATGGCTGCATTTAAAATAGATAAATTTATTGGAGAAGTATCTAAAATATCTTCTGAGTTAATACCTCAAAGTGCTGCACAAGAAACCCTTAATGTAAAGTTGTCGTCAGGTGATTTAGTTCCTTACAGAACCCCAGTTGTTGTAGATAGTACAGAAAGAACTGGTAATGTAAAAACTTTACATGCTTTAAAAAATCCTGATACAAACGCTTTAGTATGGCTTAGCTGGGCTACAGATGTTGATATAGCTACAGCCACAGACTCATCTGATAATGAGCAACGATTTTATTTTACAGGGGACGGAGTACCAAAGGTTTCTAATTATGCTATATCTACAACAGGTTCTGAGCCATATCCATCAACAAGCGGGTATTATGAATTAGGATTGGATATACCAACAACTGTATCTACAGCTACGGCTACATCTTTTTCTGTAGTTAGTTCAACTCATTACGAAAGAGACTCTGGTAATACGGCTACATTTTACGGAGGAACACATAACTTAAGCACAGGTAATGTTGTGACTATTCGTGAGTTTGCAAGCTCGGATGAAGCTAAAGCTTTTAATGCTACAAACGTACAAGTTACTGTCCTTAATGCTACTGATTTTCAATTCTACAGCCCTGGTGATGCGGTGTCTAAAACATCTAATACTAGTGGTAGAGCTGATATGGCAGGTAATACACAGCTTAGAACTTATGTATACACATGGATTACGCCATGGGGTGAGGAATCAATACCTTCTCCAGCTTCAAACGAAGTGTACATAAAAGAAGGACAGACAGTTACACTAACAAATTTACCTAGTACAAAACCTTCTGGAAACAATTTTGTAAGGGGTATAAGACTGTATCGTAGTGTTTCATCACCATCAGCATCAGATTATTTTTTATTGCACACTCTATGGTTTACTACTTCTACAGTAAGTTTCTCTAGAACTAGCAATGTATCTACTGTAATACTTGCTCACCCACATAATATGCTTGTAGGGGATAGGTTTAAAATAAAAAGCACTACCATAGATAGTGGAGGGTTTAATATTGTAGGAGGTATTGTTGTTAGTGTTATTGATAAGTACTCATTTACTTATGCAGATACTGGCAGTAACGTTAGTGTTACAGGAGATACAGACGGTGTTTTGTGTCACGACGTTGCCGAAGATGTAACAGATACAGCTAGATATTGGGGAGATAGTAATTATAATTTTGTAGATGATTTTTCAGTTTCAGGTCTTATTACTATTTTAGCTTCTGAATTTTATGACAAACCAAAATCTACTATGAAAGGTATACAAAGTATAAACAATAATATGCTTATAGGATTTTTTGATAATCAAGTATGTTTTTCCTTTCCTAATAAACCACATGCGTGGCCTGAAAAATATAGAATAACTATAAACTCTAATATAGTTGCAATAAAAGAAGTAGGCGGTTTTGCTGTAGTTCTTACAGAAGATTACCCATATCGAATATCAGGTAAAAGCCCTGGGTCAATGTCTTCTAACCGTATAGATGCTAAGTTTCCTTGTCTATCGAAAAATTCAGCAGTAGTTTTAGGTAGTGGTATAGTATGGGCATCGCATTCAGGATTAATTAGTTATACTCCATCGAGTGGTGTGTCAATACCTACTAGTCAAATACACGACTGGGATACATGGGGAAATTATTTAGACCCCTCTACTCTTGTTGGACACTATTATGATGGTAAATATTTTGGGTCTCATGAGTCTGGGTCTTTTATTTTTGAGGCTGGCCAAGAAGTATCTAATTTTGTAACCATTAATTACAAATTTAATGCAGCATATACTGATTCTATAACAAATGTTTTATATTATGTAAGCAACAATTCTACAGATATATTACAGTGGGATAACAAGGCTCAAATATTAGCACCTATGGAATGGAAATCAAAAACTATTACTATCCCATCATATTCAAATATGGGAGCTGCTAGAGTTGTAGCAGACTATACTGTAACTAGTGCAGAAACTCTTATTAACACTAATTACAACAACTCTGTAGCTGTGTCTAATGCTAGTGTATGGACTGCATCACAACAACTTGGTTGTTTAAATGGACCTACTGACTATGTGCTTAGTGGCGTAAGGCAAGAAAACAGCGGTACATTAAATGCATTCCCCATAAATGGAGATGGACAAACTAAAGATTTAGTAGAAGTTACAGGAACTTTACCTATAACATTTAAACTGTTTGCTGATAAAGCTCTTATATTTCAAGGGACTGTAACATCTAGTAGTATATTTAGGTTGCCTTCTGGTTATAGGTCAGATACATTTGAAGTAGCTGTATCAGGTTCGGCAAGGGTTAGAGCAATACATATTGGAGAAACACCATTAGGACTTAGCGGAATATGAGTAATAGATTTACAGCAATACCAGAAGTACCTATAGGAATTACAGATTCTCAAACTTTACTTATAGCAGCGGTAAAAGAAAATATAGAGCTGCTTACAGGTTTTAGGAATGAAGATGATAGAATAAGTAAATCAGTAACTAAAGGGGATATAACTGTAGGTCAAATGTCAATACAAAGAATGCAACAAATATCTGCAAAAGGTAAAGGGTTTACTATAAGTAATGAAGATGTTGTTAGCCTTGAAGATTATGCTAAACTATTAACAGACGTACAAGAGTTAGCTAATGATTTAGCTTATACAAGAGCTGTGTTAAATGCTCTTATAAATCAAATAAAAGGATAAGTTATGACAGATAATATAAACCCAATGCTAGGTGCAACAGTAAGTATAAATCAAGATTCTACTACTTCTTTAGATTTACCAGAAAAAATACAAAATATATTAAACATGGGTAGTAGTGTAAATGCTGAGCCTATGAATACTACTTCATATCAAGAAGGTGGTATGGTTCAAAGAGCTGGTATACAAACTGCCCCCCAACAATCAGGACCTATAGATAGTGTTAGAGCAGATACAGAAATTAATCAGATGATGACTCAGAATCCTGAAATAGGAGCAAGAATTAAATTAGGTATAGAAGCAGGTTTACAAGCAGGTGAAATAACTATGGAAGACCTTAATATGGCTATACAGCTTGCTAAGACAGTTATTCAAAACCCTCAAATGTACCCGCAAATTAGACAGTTTGCTATACAAAAAGGATTAGCTACAGAAGAAGAACTACCAATAGAATATGATGAGGGATTAGTAGTTGCTTTACTTATAGCAGCCAAATCTTTGTCTGCTGGTGCACAGCCTAATAACCAGCCTATGCAAGAAATGCAAGATGGGGGAATTTTAAAAGGTCCATCTCATGATAATGGAGGTATACCAGTTAAAGTAGCTGGAGTAAGTAATGCTGAAATGGAAGGCGGAGAATACGTTATACCTAAAAGTGTTGTTATGGCTAAAGGTACAGACTTCTTTGATAAGATGTTAGCTAGCTATGAGGATAAACCAGATGCTTCATGAAATAAAAAATACAACTGATTCAACATACACACCACAACTTCTCTCTACAAAAGAACTTATAGATAAATACTGGGGTCAATGCATTCCACTATTAGAAAAATGTATCGACAGACAAATGCAAGGCGAAATGGAAATAGAAGATATATATACTCGTGCCTTAAAAGGAGAGATGTATATAATTGCAGTTAAAGATGACACACCAGAAATACCCGATGTAAAGTTAGTTCTAGTATTAGAACTTATATACTATCCAAGGTTTACAGCTATGAATGTTGTAGCATTAGGTGGCAAAGATTTAAAGAATATGATAAAAATGTTCTGGCAACACGTTTGTGGGTGGGCTCGTATATGCGGAGTAACTAAAATGGAATGCTCAGTACCTCCTGCTATGGAAAGAATTTTAACTGATGTAGGATTTAAACCGACCTATACTCAAATGCGACAAGACTTGACGGAGGTCTAGATGGATACTGTAAGAATAAACCCATTAATAGTTTCGGTAAGTCCTAGCGACCATACTTTAATATCACCAATTCAACCCACAGTACATAAAGGTGGGATAGGAAAACTAATATCTATAGTTGCTATGGTAGCAATACCTTTTGCAGCTCCGATTGTTGCAAGTTCAATAGGACTATCTTCAGCTATTGCAACAGCTGTAGGAAGTAAAATTATAGGAACTGTAGTAGGTTCAGCTATGGCAGGTGCAGCTTTAGGTGCTGTATCAGCAGCAGTAACAGGACAAGATGTAGGTACTGGTGCATTATATGGTGGACTAGGTGGAGCTTTAGGTGGATATTCCGCAGGAACAGAAGCAGCCGCCGCCGCAGATGCTGCAGCAGGAACAAGTAGTACTGAAGCTGGGCTTACATTAACTGATGGAGCGACTGCAGGAGTAGAAACAACAACAACTCCAGGACTTGTAAAAACAAGTTTACAGACAGTGGGAGAAGAAGGCGTTATAAATGCTACTAAAGAAGGTTTCATGGAAACCTTAAAAAATACTGGTTCTGCAGTATTAGACAGAATTACTGACCCAGACAGACTAGCAACCATAACTTTGCAAGCAGCAATTAGTATGGGGGCTTCAATGGTTGCACCAGAAGCACTACCTTCAATGACCCCGGAAGAAAAACAATTAGTAGACGCACGTGCAAAAGAGCTAGAAGTGTTAAGGGTATCTAATAAACAAGTATACGATGACCAACTTTTGCTTGCTCAACAACTGATGGTTGATGCAGGTTATATTGACCCAGTTCAATTTGGACTAGACAGAGAAAACAAAGCAAGAATTTTAGGTGCTCGTGCAAATAAACAGTCATTTAGAGAAGCAGAACTTCAAGGTAAAACGGTAACTGGTGGTGATATGGCTCGTGCAAATTATGGTGTGTCAAGAGATGCAGCTAGTGCTTATGCAGCTGGGCAACAAGAGGGTATAACACAAAGAGACGCTGCTGTTAAAAATGCTTATGCTTCCATGCCAAATTTTAGCACTGATTATTTAACACAAACTTCTCAATTATCACAGGATTTAAGAGAAGCAAGCAAAGCAGGAATAGAAACAGCACAAGCAAAAGAAGCTCAAATAGCTCAAAATTTAGCTGGGCTAGTTATGACACCAGTATCAGGCGAGAAAAAAGCTCAACCTGCAGAAGAGGATGAATTACAAAAAGCGATTGGGGGCAACCAATCTTACGGAGCGGGGCTTATAACATAATGTCTATTTTATCTAATGCTCTAGGGTTTAACCCAGACAATGCAACAACAGGTATTCGAAAACAGTTAACAACTGAGCAAACAATAAGAGATGAACTTTCACGTTTGCAAATGCAAAACTCAAAAAGAGAAAGAGGGCAAGAAGTAAGAAATGAACTTAAATCTGACAATACATTAGAATCAAAACCTGGTTTAAATTTAGAAAGCAGTAACCTATCAGAATATGGCGTAAGACCAAATCCTAATTTAGAAAGAGATAAATTAAAATTTGGCCCACAAAAAGAGTATCCTATAAATCAGGTAGAATTTGATAAGTATGCAGCACCAGATGCTAGCCGTGAAGCATTAAACATTAACTCTCCAAGAGAACAAATGTTTCGACAAAACCTTAAAACTTTAAAAGACCAATTTAGAAGAAGTAAAGGGCCTGGAAACAATTCTTCAGTAATTAATTATACAATGGATTATTTACCTGGTGGCCGTGGATATGAAGCAATGCGTAGTGATGACGAAACAGTAAGAAATGAATATACAGATAGAATGGGCCTACCTAGGATTCCAAGTTCTGATGATGTGAATGCTATGCCTTATCAAAAAGGTTTGCGAAAAGATGGTACAAACATTGGTTCTATTGATGATTTAAACCCAGACGTGCAAGATGCAATAGTAGGTTTGAACTATAAAAATAACTATAGTAATCAAAAACCTAAAGATACAAGCACAGCTACAGCTACAGATACAGAGGAAAGAAGCACTTTAGAAAAACTAGATGATGATTTAATAAAAAGATTTACAGGTGCAGATACAGAGGTAGCTACAACTAATACTGGAAACACAACACCAGATAGTGGAGGTGCGTCGAGTCTTGTTATTTTAGGAGGAGATAAAGAAAATATTAAAAAAGAAACAGATGCAGCAAAAGACTTTGCCAAGAAAAAATTTGTTACTGAAGGAGACCCAACGGATGCTTATGTAAAAAACCCTACTAAATTAGGTAAGGACGTAAGATTAGCTATTGAAAACAGAAACATTTTAGCAAAAAAAGCAGAGAGGTTAAGAAAAAAAATAAATTATGAAACAAAACTATTAGATATTTTATTAGAAAATGGTCGAATGGACATATTTTATGCTAAAGAAACAGAAATTGAAAACTTAATAAACGGTGTTTACGAGGCAGAAGCTAAAGTAAAAGATGCAGATGTGCAGTTATTACAAGCTTCAGTTCTACAAGCAAGTATGGATATAGGCGTAGGTCGTACAGAAAGAATGAGTGCACTGTGGTCTGACGCATCAGGTACAAATGTACGAGTAATTCCAAACCTAGATATAACAGGAACTTTTAGTTTAGAAATAGATGGTGTTATAGACCCTAGGGCTCAAAATTTAAGTGAAAGTCAAATGACTCAACTGTTTAGAAATGTTGCTGACCCATCATATCGTAATAAACAGCTATCGATTAGAGCAGAGTTACATATGAAAACACAACAGACAAAAATAGAAATGGATGCTGAGATTAAAAAACTAACTGTTGATAACGTGTTTAAATTTAAAATAGAGGAAATGAAAATTTTACAAGGTTACCTTACTAATACTTCTAAAGTTGTCTATGACTCATTGGGTACTACAGCTACATTTACTCGAGCTGGAATAGTTTACACCGTACAAAAGGAAAAAACAACAGACATTACTGGAAAAGAAACAAGTAGAATGACAGTAAGGAATGCTCAAACAGGCCAGTTAGTTACAGAATCTAACGCTAATGATTACAAAAATGCTGCCAAAGTAGAATAATAGAGGTTAAAATAGTGGTTGATGAAGTTGGACTAGATACATCGAGTAATCCATTTAGCTCTAATATAGCAGAAGACCCTGATGCTAATCCATTTACACTAACTCCCTCAGCTCCATCTAATACTCCTGATGCATTTCAATCTGCACTCATTGCTGCAGAACAGCTAGGAGATTATTCAACAGCTGTAGACGAAGACATACCAACAGGACCTTCAGTTTTATTTAGCCCATCAGCTAACAAAGTTTTTGTTAACGGTGCTATGTTTGACAAAGAAGACGCAACCTCAGCTTTAGAAGCAGAAAAATTTTTAGATAGACCAAGAGCTAAGACACCAAAAGATATACAAGATTGGCAACGAGTTACTCCTGAAGCTTATGGTAAATACATGAAGAACATAAAAGACCCTGGTCTTGGAACCTTGTTTGGTAAAAATTTTGATATAGGTGTAAGTAACTTAAAACTATTAACTGGTAGAGGGTTACAGTTTTATGATAAAGAAGAGACGGGTCAAGAGTGGGTCGACGAAGCAGTTAAAGAATTATACTACAATCAACCATTTCAAAGAGAGATGCTAAATGAAGAAGGAGAGTATTTCCAAGACGGATTTGTAGATTGGTTTGTAGCTAACCTAGGCCAACAAGGACCTATGATATTAGAATCTATGACTGTAGCTGCAGTAGGTGCAGGAATAGGTGCAGCAGCAGGTGCAAACCCACTGTCTACAGTTGGTGGAGCTATAACTGCATTGCTACAAAAAGAAGCTTTTAAAAAAGGTGTAATGCAAGCATCTAAAAAATACTTAGCAGGTAAAAAAGTTACGCCAGCTGAAAAAAAATTATTACAAGAAGTGTCGGGTATAGGTGCAGCTCTAGCAATTAAAAATCCAAAAGCTTTTTATGTAACTTCAGGTGGTGTTGCTTTAACTGGAAAAGAACTTGCAAAAAGAGAAAGCAAAGAAGTACTTGAAGATATGGCACTAGCAGGTGCTAGAAAAATAAAAGCTGTAGCCCGAAAAAGAAATGTAATAGATTCTGCAGCCGGTGCATCTCTTATTGGTTCTCAACAATTAGGTCAAGCAGATATATACGGTGAGATACGAGATACAGGAGTAGGCGATAGAATGACTGCGTTCTTAGGTTCTTTTCCTTACGCAATCTCTGAAGTCATTCCTGAGTTTTTCTTAGCAGCTAAAGTTTTTGGTTTACCAACAAAAGGGCTAAAATCAAAACAACCTAAATTAGCAAGAAGAGTAATAGGAGGATTTTTAGGTGGTGGTTTACTTGAAGGTGGCACTGAGTTAGCACAAGAAAGTCTACTATTAGGTGCAACAAACCAATTAGGTGACGCTGAAACTGGACGTAGATTAATAAATGGGTTTGCAGCAGGGTTCTTTATTGGTGGTCCATTAGGTGGAGCGGCTAGTATTAAATCTAATGCTCCTATAAATATACTAGACTCTGATAGAAACCCAGATTTACAACCTATACGACCAACTGTTGGTCCTTCTAAACCTCCAAGTGATAGCACACCAACTGCTAAAACTATGAGTGGAGCTGCGATTGCACCTGAAGTTGCACCTGAAGTTGCACCTGAAGTAATTACACCTGAAGATAAACCTAAAGTAGATGAAGCATCTATACAAAACGCATTACAAAAAATTTTAGAAACAAGAAGAAAAAAAGTTGCAGAAGAAACTGTTGACCCAGTAGTACGTACCAAAGATTTAAGAAGAGGGACACAACCAGTAGTAACAGACCTAGATAAGAAACCTGTTATTAGCAAATCTCGTGGTAAAAGAATTAAAGAAGGAAGGGGGGAAGAGTCGTCAGCTATTGCAATAGGAGAGATAGTAACTGTTGGTGGAAGAGAAGCACTAATTACATCCTACAACTCAACTGCGGATAAAAGTACTGGAAGTGCACTAGGGTTAAGTGATACAGCATATTATAATTATGAATATACTGACGGCACTAATCAATTTGGAAGAAGCACAGAATCTGCAGTATTAAACGAGAACAAAGAGTTAGTATCAAAACCTATAAAAATTGAAGAAGCAAAAGCTAGATTTAAAGAATTTAACGATGCTAAAATGAAAGCTCAGAATGCTAAAATTAAAGCAGAAAACGAAAGGATAGCAGCTGCATATGAAGCAGAACAATTAAAAATTGAACAAGAAAAGAAAAATGAAAACGCACTTAAAGAAATAATTAATAATAAAAACAAAGAACAAGAACAAACAGATAACGATAATCTTAATAACAATGTTGACAATATAACTTACAAAATTAAATCGGCTAAAACAATTACAGGTCTTGAAGGAGCTAAAGGTAAAGCTTTAAGTGCACTAAGTCTTAATGAGTTAAAATCAGCACAAGCTAAGATTAGCAAATGGCTTGATACTAAAGGAAAAGTAGTAAGTAATGCACAGACAAACAGTGTGCTCAATGATTTAATTGCTATAGAAAAGGCTATAAAAAATTCTACACCAGTAGCTGAAACAAAAGAAAATAAAAATGTTAACGAACAAAAACAAATAGATGAAGATAATAAACGAAACGCAAAAATTTTAGAAGACGCTGAAAAGAAAGAACAAGAAGCAGGTGAGGAAACAGCGTTCCGTAAAATTGTAGGTGGGAAAGTTCTTTATCAATTAAGTGAAAGTTTTAACAGTGTAGATACTCAAGCTGAAATAGATAACGCAGAACTTACAGAATCATATACACCTATACCTTCTGGTGGAGTTAACTTTGTACAACTTAATGGTACAAAAGAACAACACGAAAGATTTGTACAGGATGCACGTGGTTTAATAGTATCGTTTGGCAATGATGCTGTAGAAGCTATGAGTGATTTTGCTATAAGAACAATGCCAAAAAAAGGAGTAGCACAAAATGATAAAAAGCAAGGCCCAGCTGAAATGGTTGAAAGAAAACAAGCCGGAGATAGCGAATCTGTTACTCAAGGAGACCCCCAAGGGAGCACAACTACCACAGAGAATAGGGTTGAAGAGCCTGTCGGAGAAACGCAAGAGACAGAAAAAGTATTACAAGGCGACGAAAGCCAAGACACCGCTGGGGAAATTCGAGAGCAAATTGACAGTCAACAAGCTAATCAATCAGCCAATCAAACGGGGGAAGATAGTGTAAACACTGGGTTTGAAAATGTTACACAAGCTTGGAATAAATTATTTTTATATCCACAAGTTGAATTTACTATGTTGCCTGAACAACAACAAGAAGAATTTACACAGCTATTTAACGGAGGTCTTTTAGGTAGTAAGAAAAAAAGAAACCCTTATCAAATAGCAGAACAAATATATCTAAACGCTAAAGATACTATGCTAGAAATGGATAGAAAGGATAGTGCATTTGGTCCAACTGCTTTGTTTGATATCTCTAAACAAATATTAGAAGAAGATGTAGGAGCTATGAATACTAACGAGCGAACTACAGAAGCAATAGAAGACATTATAATGCTTGCTCATTTCGATGGGGCAAAAGATGTTAACAAAGCAGCAGCCACATACTTGTCTATATCTACTGGTAAATTTAGTGACGCTCAACAAGATTTAATAAACGATAAATTTATAGAAAGTATAATAGCGTATGGAGTAGAAGGTAAAACTCTTGAGTCTGCTAACATAAACCAACCAGAAGGAACTCCGCAAAGAGAAAAAAGATGGGTGTCTTTTGCTGAAGAACAAGGTTTGTTTGAAGCTTTAATAAGTAAGGGGGTAAACATAATTAATTTACCTGAAAGATTGTCTCAATACGGAGCTATTGACCCAAGCTTACCTGGTGAAACAGATGGAGATAGACTGCGTACTACGCTACCAGGTACTAACAAAGATATATCTATGGAAGAAAAGTTTGAAAACATTTTAGACAAGATTAAAAAAGGATATTCTAAAGGTAAATCTTTAAGCAGTGGAAAAATTAAAGAACTTATAGATTTACGCGACAAAGTTGATATAAATTATGAACTAGACAGAGACAGAGGTAACGGAACAAACGAACAAATTAAAGATTACTTTAAAGATAACGGTACAGGAGATTTAAAATACCTTAAAGATGCAGATGGTTTTATAAGACCTATTACAGTAGAACAAACTGATGCAGATAAAAAAATCCAACAAGATAGAATTAGAGCTAACAAAGTTGCAAAACTAAAAGTAGGTAAAATTAAGTCTAAAACTATGCCAAGCCCTAACCATTTATTAGATGATAATCCAAAAGGAAGACTAAAAAGATTTGACACTGATAAAGAAATAGGAGCTCCTATACCGCAGGGTAAGATTAAATTAATTGTAAACCAACTTCTAAAGAAACTTAAGATAAAACCTACAGTTACCATAGTTAAAAATGTTCAGGATTTAAAAGACAATAATCCTAAGCTATATAAACTAGCTAATGAAGGAAGACCTGATGGAGATTTTGATACAACTCCTGCTATAGGGTATTCAATAGGAGACCAGATTATTATATTTAGTGACTATGCTATGACTGAAGATTCAGTTAGGTTTGTAATTGGCCATGAAACTTTAGGTCACTTTGGCTTCTCAGCATTTATGCCTAAAGCTAGATTGAACGCCATCTTAAGAGCAGCTTATAGAGAAGACCCAAACATAAAACTATCAGCAGATATGAACATAGTAAGTGGTATGGAGTTTCATGAAGCTATAGAAGAAGTACTAGCTGACCATGCAGTTCATGCAGTAGAAACTACAACTATAGGAAAAATTTGGAATGGAGTAGGAAGTTTTCTGGGAAGAATATTTAACCCTGGTTCTATGGAAGGGATGGAAGAGTATCTAATAAAACAATCACGTAGAAATATATCTAGAGGAAACTTTGGTGTAGTGTCAGTTCCTCAGATACAAGCAAATTTATTAGAGTTAAATGATTATGGTGCTAGAGGACGTTATTACGCAGCTCAAAATTCAACTAACTTAATGACTAAACTTCATGCTAGTTTATCTCAAACATACAATAGAATTACTAATGCGGATTCAAACGCTGTAAAAAAAGTTCAAGACTATGTAGATAAAGCTACTAAAAAAATTAAAGGGTTAAAAAAATCAGAAAGAAATCCACAAACGTTTACACAGATACTTAAAGAAACGCTTCAATCATTAGATAACAAAGCTACTCGTAGTGAAGGACTATCATATATATTTAGAATATTCCAAGACCAAACTGGTAGAGTAAGAAGATTACAACAAGAGTATGCTGAGTTAACAAAATTTACCCACGGCTCTGGTATTTTGGCTACTCGTTCAACTGAACAAGAACGACAACAAGCAGGTGAGTTATTAGCCTATGCTGCTATATACAAACTTAGACAACTAGACGCTGCTAAGATTAGAAATGCAAAAGATTTAACTGCGTATAATGGAGAGGGCGAACTTATAATTAATCCTAATGCATTAGCAGAACTTGCACAAATTGGTATAGTGTCACGACAACAATTTATGGAAGGATTACCTGTAGAGTTAGAAGGAGACTTAGGAGTTCCAGGTGGTTTATACAGACCAAGTTTTTCTATTACTGATAACGTATATAAAGTATATATGGAACAACGTAATGCTGTTAACCAAGCGGCTGTAGATGTGCTAGAAGCAAACTTACAAGCAACAGTACAACAACGAAAAGATACTATAGAAAATTTTAAAACTTTTGCTGGCGTAGATAATCAGTTACCTACAGATTTAGACTTACAAACCATTAAAGATATTATGGAAGAGTATAAAAAAATATACTTAGAGGACGCAGTAGAAACTGATAGTGGTATAGAGTACCCAAATTCTGATAAAGCTATAGAATTTATAGCACAAATTAACCGTGCTCTACATAAAGATTTAAAAGTAGCTGATTGGAAAGCAGGTAAAGATGTAACAAATGAAACACAACAATTTAAAAACATAGAAAATTTAGATAGTATAGTTCAAGGATTAGAAAGACTAAATAAATTGTACAACAATCCTGACGCAGGTAACACAAACAGTCTTACTAAGTCTGCATATAAAATAACTGACGGCATACAAGATATGTTTGATTTAGATATAAGAAATCAAAATGCAGAAGCAAACGCTAAACGTACAATAATGGGTGGCTATGTACCTTTTAATAGAGAAGGAGCATATCAAGTACAAATCAATGCTTATGATAGAACTGGTAATCGAGTTGAAATACCTGCACACTTTAAGACCTCACTACCGTATTACCAAGTCGATAGCTTTAAAAGTGCAGATGAAATAAGAGATAGATTAGAAGAACAATTTGGTAACTTACAATCGTTTAAGCTTGATGATGGAACAGGAGTAATGCAAGAAGTAACTCTTAGAGCTGAGTCATCTATTGCTCCAAACGTAGCTCCTCTTACTGCAAATCAAATTAGTTTAAACGAAGTAGATAATGTTTTAAAAAGATTAGGTATTCCTATAGCACCAGCGGGTAGAAAGAAACTTGTGTTAGCTCTTGCAGACCAAGGCAAGAAAGCTAGAAGTTATTTAGAGAGAGCTAACGTAGAAGGTTGGGATACTAATGTTATTCAAAAAATATCTCAACATTTAGAAACTGAAACACATAGAGCAGGTAAAGCTTTCTATATGTATAAAGTTGATTCTATTATGTTAGACACTAAAATGTGGAGAGGCGATGATAGAAAATTAAAACAGTTGCGTGACAAAATGGAACTTGCTGAAAAACAAGGAAACATAAATAGATTACTTGAAGCACAAAGTTTATATGACAGGTATGCATATAAATATCTTCATATGAGAGACAAAGCAGCTAATAATACTGTTCGTATATATAAAGGAAAAGGATTTAATAGAAAGTCTGAGTTAAAACAAACATTAGGTATAGGTGAAGTTTATAGAAGAGACGCAGCTGAATTACAACAATTTTACGCAGACGCTGCAAACATAGATGTAAATACTGAAGATGAAATATTAGGTAAAACACCTGGCACTGTTTTAAAACTAGCAACTGTTGTAACGCAGTTAGGTGGGTCATTTGCTACAGGGGCAATAAATATGGTATCTATGATAACACATAGTATACCTTACTTAGCAACCTACAATTCAAAAAGCGGTTTTGGCGGCGGCTTTGGTTTAGTAAACGCAGCAAAAGAAATGACAACAGCTGTAGCTAACATGAGTGATTTAACACAACAAGTAAAGTCTTCAATAAGAACTGAAAAAACTGCATTATCTAATATTGATTATGTGCGAAAAGTTAAAGCTAGCAAAGCACTGCAGAAAAAACATAACATAACTCAAAATGAAGCAGATGCTTTAGAAGTAGCTACAGCACAAGGAGTTTTACAAGCAGCTCAATTTAATGCATTAGTAGGTTCTGCTAGAGGCGGGCTACAAGCCAATCCAAGAGTAGCAGCAGCAATCAGAACTTGGATGTCTATATTTTCTTACACGGAACAGCTTAATAGAAGAGCTACATTCTTAGCAGCTTATAGACTACAACAAAAAAAACTATTAGACGCAGGACAAAGTGTAGAAGATGCTAAACAAAATTCAATACTATTTGCTACCGATGCGGTAAATAAATCGCAAGGTGAATATGGAATGTACAACAGACCAAAAATGGCTCGTGGTAGGTTTTTTCAATACATCTTTATGTATAAACAATTTGTAATTATTACTATACAACTTATGGCAAGCTTAGCTCCTAAAGAACAAATAGCTATGATAGGACTATTAATTTTATTTACTGGAATGAAAGGCATACCGTTCTCTGAAGACTTTGGAGATTTAATAGATACATTAGTTCAAAAACTTGAGATTAAACTACAACCTATAGAAAAAGAAATAGATGATATAGCAGAAAGTTTAGGCATATCTCCTATAATTTTACAAAGAGGTATTACAGATTACTATCTTGGAGGTACAGTATCTACACGATTAGGCTTTAGTGATTTAATACCACTAACGGGGTCTTTTAAAGCAGGAGCAAATTTCAAACGTGAAACAGAAAACTTTGCTGGGCCTGTCTATTCAGCTGTAAAGGGTATATATGGACTTATAACAGGAACATTAAGGCAAATTCCTGAAGCAGCAGGTCTGCTAGAAGACACAAGCTTTGAAAAAGTTTTTAGAAAAGCACCTTTAAGTGGAATTAAAGGTCTCGTAGAAGCAGGCATTTTTTATAAGGATGGTAAGATTACTAACTCTGACGGAAAAATTATAACCCATGATGTAACTACTTCAGAAATAATTATGAGAGCATTAAATTTTTACCCAGCTAGGTCTACATATACTTACGATATTGTAAGGATGGTAAAACAAAGAGATGCTTATAGAAAAGAACTTTCTACAAGATATGTAAACCAAATGGTAAGAGCTCAAATAGACAATGACAATGAAGAAATGAACAGAGTACTAAGAAATGTAGAAGAGTTTAATGACAATGCTGAAGGCACAGGACTTGAGATTAGAAACTTTGGTACTAAAGTTAGAAGAGCATACCAAGCATTTACTCAACCTGTTAGTAAAGAACTTTTAAAATACTCAGCAAGACAAGATAAATTAGAAATAAGGCGTATGATGGAAGCCTACGGTTTAGACAGTGATGACTTAGAGTAGTTAATTTTCCGTAGCCTAGAGTACCCCAACGTTTAATTGCTGGCCTTCTCGAGGCTGTTAGGCCTATGGTTTTTTGTCAATCACCTGTAATTGTCCGTATGATAGGTCATCTGCTTCTACATCAGCATTTTCTAACAGGCTTTGAAATCTAGGGTGAGTTAGATTAAATCCAATCACATACTGCTGTGCTAATTTAACTGGAGTGTCTTTACCTAGTGACGCTTTCTCCGACCTAGGAGTAGCGACCACGTTCTCATCAACAAGTTCCTGTTTGAATGTCTTGTAGTCAGCACCACGCACAGACAACCACTTCCTAAAGTGAGTTCGGTCTACCATCATTGTGCCTTTATCAAACTGTTCTAATGCAGACTTACGATATACATCTAATCTTATTCTTATATCTCCTCTTGGTATCCTAGAGAAATCAGGCTGTGATTTCTGACCTATGGTATGCATGACAGTAACAGATGTATCAGCTGAGTCAGCCATGTACTCTGCAACTAAATCAAATGCGTCTACTTGATTCTCTTGTACTGACCTACGGATAGCTCCTATCTGAGCAAGTACCCACTCAGTAGACTGCTCATACTCAAAGTCTATTAGACCCCAATCTTTAGCAAGGCTCATAGATAAATCAGATAGTATGATTGCTTGCTCCCAGTATCTTTCTTCACCACTAAACTTAGCTTTGTATTTCTTATGGAAGTTAGCTGTGGCTTCTGCTATAGCAGACTGGATTCCTTCTTCCCCCATCTCAAGTAACTTCTTAATGAATACCTTACCAGCTTCACCATAGTTAGTATGGATTGCATCGTAAATCTTTTTACCTACATTAGTATCTCTAGTAAACACAGCTGATGAAGGGACTGTTACTTCTAATAGTCTAGCCATCTGTGCGTCTGTATCTAAACCAGAAGCAATTAGCTTACTTTGTAGAGACTTGTTGGTAGATACTATGACAGGTGTAGCCCATGATTTAGCGTCACGTTCTTCTGAGTTACGATTAAGTCTAGCTTTATCTCTACCTTGGGATACCCAGTAACAGAAGTCTCCGACCTCTTTATCATTCATCATAGTTACTTCATCTATAGTAAGCGGTAGGTTAGCGTATGTACCAAGACGTGAGAACAAACTGTTCTGTGTGTACTTGGCAGCAAAGTGTAGCTTGTCAGGGTTGCCATATATAGACTGTGCCCAGTACTGAGCCAGTGTTTTACCACCGCCCGTTGGTCCATACAGTGATACTGTCAATCCTTTAAGTCCAGTAAAGTTATATAGAGGTGCTGAAAATCCTACACCTAGTACAAACATATGTGATTTAAGATTGGCTTTCTCTAATACAGAAGTCAGGTTAACCCACTGTTGCAGTGAGCCCTTAGTACTGAACATATCTGTACTGCTCTTGGATACAACTGAAGCTAGGTTAATCTTCTCCTCTGTAACTGACCCATCATCCTTACGCCTTAGTATAGTGTTACCTAAGATAAATGATTTGTTATGTTCCTTCCAACCCATAGTAGAATACAAGTTAGTCATTGTCCGAATCTGTCTTAGTTCATCCATGTAAGTTCTTAACATAAGCTGGAAGTACTCCGTTTGTTTCTTATTGTACAATACAATACCTTGGTCTGCTATAGCACTAGGAAACTCACGGCTTCCATCAGTGAGATGAGCTTGCCTTAACACAAGTTCTTGCCACCCCATGTGAGGTCTATTCCAATGATACCTTACTGTCTCGTATCCTAATGATTCATCATACCCATAAGCTACAGGGTATATATCAAACTTACACACGTCTATATCTGTGTCATCTAGGGTTAGCTTTATACCCTCTTTAGTTCTTTTAAAAGGTTTAGGCATGGGTACTGAGTTAGCTAGTGTATCAGGAGCTTCCTTAATTACAGGAGTCTCTTGGTATTGTACTCCCAGCCTAGCTGGTGAGCCTATCTTACCTTTGTATTTACAGCCCTTACATCCAGTGGGTCTGTCTGTTTCAAACTTCGAACAGGTTGCCGGGCCCGAAGCCGACTCTCTCCACTGAACAAGTTTGTCTATGGTTGCTCTTTCATTATATCTGCTGTGTCCTTTAGACCACTCTATAGCTGTCTTCTCAGGGTCAGTACAAAATGCAGCTACTCCTATCATGCTGTACCATAATGGCTCGTCTACCTTGTCCTGATTAGCCATAGCCCACTCTATTTGCTTACACTTAGTAGCAACAATAGAGCCTATAGCTGGTTGATGTTCTTGGTTACTAGCTAAATTAGACAGCAACGAGTTGTCCTGTAATGAACTACTGTCTGACCGTACATCTCGACGGTAGTAATACGATAGACAGTCTTGTATCACCATGTTGTCAATAGGTTTAGATGGTACTAATAGTTTAACTTCATTCCCGTTCTTTGGATTGTGTGTGCCTATAGGTCTTAGTACTAGTGCACTGTTTGCTGTAAGTCCTGCGTCAATTTTAAATTCTTTATCTATAGCTGCTTGCTTCATAGCTTCAGCTAGGGGTCTCCAATCTTCAGGAGGTAGTTCTTTTTCTAGTAACCAGTACACATGCAGTCCATTACCTGAGTGTATAATCATAGGCTTAGGTAAGCCCATCTCATCTACAAATTTACCCAGTGCTGATAGCCCTTCTTTCCAAGATGGATAGGGTTTAGTAGGTCCACAGTCTACGTCTATAGCTATAACTTTAGTAGCTCGTACGTTGTCTTGCTTCCTGTTACCCTTCTGTTTGAATGCAGATATAGCAAAGTAAGTATTGTTCTTAGTCTTATCTAATCTTTCGCATACTTGTGCCAGCTCGTCTACTGTCTTAAAAAATCCTTGCTTTCTGCCATCAGTATTAATAACTGTAGTAACATAGAATCCCTCTGTCGGTAATACTTGCTGGAAAAATTCCAACATATTCATGATATACTCTCCCCTCGATTACTCATTAAGGTGGCTAGGAGAAAACAACTAATCTTAACCACCCGTATTATTTATACTATTATTTTTTATCTAAAAGCTCAAGAAGCCTTTTGAATCTATTTTTCTGCTCTAGTGCAATGATTTCAGGCATAGGCCATCCACCCTCCATAGCTTTCAATAGCTTTCTCAATGTAACTCTCACTCTATCTTCATTATTTTTACGAGTAGGTTTCCCTTTGACCCATCCATAATATGTCATACGAGATACTTCAAGTAACACAGCTATGTTACTTGTTGTAAGTAACATATGTTTTCTAAGAGCTTCCACTTTTTTAAAGTCTAATGGAAGAGGTTTAGTCATCAGTCCCTCCCACTAATGCAGCTATCTCATCTGCTAGACTACTACCTTCTGTAGCTACTGCAACTGGTGCAGGCTCTTCAACTGGTACTGGTTTAGCTTTAGGTTTAGCTTTGGGTTTTGTTGGTGCAACTTCTGCAGCGGCAGCGGGAACGTTAACACTTATGTCAACTTCTCCAGGTGTGTCTGTCGACTCATCGGAAGAGAAAGTAAAGCCTTCTTCTTCACCGAATCCAAAGTTTCCACCCGCACTACCCTCAACGTATTCAATAATCTGAACAGCTCCGAGTCTTATAGTTACACCACAACCAATAGCTGAGTTGTAAAATGATACCACACCACCCACTCTGAGCACTGAGCCACCATATATATTATGGTCTACCATTAGGTTGTTCTTTGCGTCCACTACAGATGGTTTGTATTTAGATTTAAACTTAATAATAACATTGCCTGTTTCATTTCCGTCTTCATCCACTTCATTACTATAAGGTATTGGAGCTGATTTTATTTTCTTGTTAGGGTTTTTATCTTTCTCAGCTTTGATACCAGCAAGTAATACAGCATTGATTTGCTCGATTATAGGCTGAGCTTCTTCAGCAGGTATAGATAGATTAACTTTGTACTTACCATCCGAATACTCTCTGCCTTCATCAGGCTTACTGATATACGGGTAGTGAGCTATGCCTTTTGGTGTTAATATTTTTGTTGTCATGTTTAGTCCTCCGACTTATTGTTGATTGTGTATCCTACTTCCTCAGTGAATCCATATTCTTCTGCGGGAGTAGTTGGTTTATTTGTCACAGCAAGTTCACCTGTCACCATCTTTACAACGTCTGAATCGATAATCGAATCGACGTATGATTGAGCGTCTTTAGAAACAAGACCACCAAACTTAAACTTAAGTTTAGGGAATGTAACTTCAGTATCAAACGACAGTGTTGTCTTACTAATCTCAGGTGCAATACCTCTCATAGACAATGTCTTTTGATATGCGTTCAAACTCTTCAAAGATGAAGGGGTTACTTGCAGTAGATAAATTTCTTTAGGTTTGTCTGCAAAAGTAATAGCAAGTCTTTTAATATCGGAACATGCTTTAACTTTAAATCCTTGTGGTGTAACTCTAGACCCCCATGAATTTTGAGGGCACAGTGCACATACATCACTTTGAATTAGGGCACTATTTTTATTAGGTGTTATACCATCAAGTGAATAACAGTCAGGTGTATACGACTCTCTATCAGCAGAAAATTCTCCTTCATAGTATTGCTTAGCTAGTCCAGGGTTCGCACCTACGATTACCACGTCTAGACTTGTTTGCTCAAGTGTTTCAGTTTTATCCTGAGACACAATATGAAAGAGAGAATCTTTAATAGATAGTCTTGAGCTAATCATTAGTCACTCACCTTAGCAACGGGTTTTCTAACGTTGATATCAATACGTGTGCCATAGTTTATACCTGCTGGTACAGACTTATCAGCCTCAATATACCCACGTACTGCTGTCTTACTAACTCGTTTCTCAAGCAAATCAAATGCCTCATTCTCTCTTATAAAAGCTAATGTTGCGTCCCAATCTGCTACCTGTGCAAAGTCAGTGGTCGTTAGAAATGCTGTACCATTGGCTGTCTTAAAAGAATCCACACCATCTTGGTCTGCCTTTTCTTTTAGCCATGCCTCTAGCTTAGCCATCTGTTCTTTTATCTCTTTGACCTTTGCCTTAGACTCAGATTCAATAGCCTCTTTCTGATTTCTAAAATTTATATATGTAGATATAACTTTATCTACAGTTACTATTCTTATAGTCATTCGATTGTTCCCTCCTTAATTAGGTCTAGTAATAGACCCTGTAGTTTCTGTTTATTCTTTAGCCGTTCAAACATTTTATGTTCAAGGTCAGTTGCCTCTATATGTACTATGTTTGACACATGCTTTTTACCTATCCTTTCTATTCTTCCATTCGCCTGAACGTATTGCTCGTTGCTTGTCACTGGTCCGTACCATATGATAGTGCTCGCAGAAGTTAGTGTCAGACCATGAGCCATAGTTGCAGGGTGTGCTACTAAGACATGAGGGTCTTTTGTGTGTTGGAAGTTATGGAATATCTCGTTTCTTTTATTAGCCGAAACTGCACCATTGACTACACCAACACTCCATTGCTTTGAGAGTATTCTCTCTAACATCTTTAGTGTTCCTGTTAGTGGAACAAATACTATTACCTTGCCACCTACTTCTTCTATAACTTCTTTAACTAAGTTAACTCTAGGTGCACAATCTAATTCTATATGTTGACCATCATCTCCGTACACAACACCACAACTTATCTGCACAAGTTTCTGTAGTTTAACTGCCTCATTGACAGCTGTTATCGTGCCTTCCTGTGCCAGTTCTGTCACATAATGCTTTAACATTTTATCGTGGTGGTCTTTTTGTTCTACAGTAAGAGGTACTTTCCTAGTCTGAAATACAGTATCAGGTAGGTCAAGACACTCATCTCTGCTATATCGCACAGCAGGATGTAGTACTTGCTTTACAATCTCTATTGATTCAGGTCTTGGTATCCATTTCCATTGTCCTATCTTCATCATTACTGTCTCTCTAAATGAGGTAAAAGTCTTAGAGTTATATGGACTGTCTACTAATCTAGCTAGTGCCCATGCGTCTGTTGGGTCATTGGGTGTAGGTGTACCTGTCATCAACCATAACTTTATCTTAGGGTGCAGGGATAAATATTTTCTAAGTACCCTAAACTTGTTGGTAGATGGGTTACGTAACACAGCCGCCTCATCTACTATGATGAGGTCAAACATATTCTTAGCCTCCTCAGATATAATTCCAAACCCATCATGGTTTATAATAAAGAAGTCTGCATTAGTCTTAAGTAATTGTTTTCTCCTAGCACTAGTTCCATGTAGTGTAACAGCCTGTCTATGTGGAAACCCCATGAAGATACCATCACCCCATACCCTCTCGAGTGTAGATAGTGGTGATATAATTAATACTTTCTTAATAACTTTTGTCTGCATTAAATAATCACATGCCCACAGAGCTGATTGTGTTTTACCTGTACCTATCTCATTGAGTACTAATGCTTTGTCGTTCATAGTTAGAAAAGCTGATGTCATTTTCTGATGTTCATATGGGATAAAGTCTCCACACCAATCGTAATAATGTAGTATGGGTGAGGGTACTTTAAATCCTAGCATACGTAATGCTCTGGAAGCAGGTATTGTATGTGGTGTGACAACAAGTTGCTGGTTGTTAAACGTTAGTTGTCTGGAATCAGGTATAACATCTAATACCCTGTTAGGATTCTTTAAGTTTAATGCTATTGCTTTTGATTTCTCTACTACTATCATTTAATTCTCTCTATATATAACCTAACTTGATTAATTGTTTCGTCATCGTATACAACAAAACAAACCCCACCTGCGAGTTCTATTTGTCCCATGCATTGAAGTTGTAAGGCAGTGGGTTTCTTACTCCTGTCTGCCTTACACTCTACTCCGATAAAAAATCCATTTACACAGAGTATCTTGTCAGGTATTCCTGCTCTACCAAATGCTCCTGCTTGAGGGTTATAAAACCACACCTCTTTATGATAAGACTTTAACATCTTGTCAAGTTTAGTTTTTATTTTTCCCTCG
>Ga0209337_1000675_pt1 | contig 27525 bp, 38 predicted proteins | sample LinPmetageLP53_FD_184044 | JGI IMG/M metagenome (GOLD analysis project Ga0209337, IMG submission 184044) | Marine viral communities from the Pacific Ocean - LP-53 (SPAdes) (version 2) | ecosystem: Environmental > Aquatic > Marine > Oceanic | place: Pacific Ocean | collected 2010-02-08 | reverse complement strand
TGGTATTGGCAAGGTGGAAGTGTTAGGGCACAATTGTGGTATTGGGAAATGCTTCAGTCTATGGATTTAATTTTTTGTCATAATGATATGGATATGAAATACTATAAAGGAATAACTGATATACGTTGTGAACTTATGCCATCTTTAATCATTACAGATCACATAAAGGAGTATGAAGGAGAAAGACGTGATGTTATGGTTGGTGGTAATTGGGTAACAGCTTACAGAGGCTTTGATTCTTATATAATAGGCAAAATATTAAGTGATGTAATTAATTCACCCACAACTGGAAGAATGAAGTCGGATGAAAAACTATTAGATATAAAGCATTTACCTTGGGTAGAGTGGTTGGATTGGATGTATGAATTATCCAAGTGTAGATATGGTGTACAGTTGGGAACAGCAGCTGCAGGGACTTTTAATTTAAATTGTTCTTATTTGGGGATACCATGCATTGGTTATGATAATTTAAATACCCAAAAATATTTACACCCGCAATTGTCTGTTGCAGATGGTGATGTTTCGAATGCAAGGGTTCTTGCTTCTAAACTGAAAGATGATGAAGATTTTTATTTAGAATGCTCTAAAGAAACTAAAAAACTTTATGATGAATTATATTCTGAAGAAAATTATAAAAAGAAATTAAAAGAAATTTTGACAAGTCTTTATTGTCAATATTAAATAGGAGATGTAGTTTTGGCAAAAGCTTTTATGTATCATGATATAAGGGATTTCAGTAACACTGATTATAAATCTCGGATTGAGCTAAAATCTTTCCTAACTGTAGATCAATTTAAATCTCAATTAGACTATCTAATTAAAAATTATAGGATTATATCAACAAACGATTTACTAGACTCGGATAATGTTTGCGATGATAAATGTGCGATACTTACTTTTGATGATGGCCTAAAGGATCATTATGAAGTAGCTTCTATTTTATCAGATCATAATATAAAGGGAACCTTTCTAATCCCAACTGTAGCGATAAAAGATCGCTTGGTTATAAAATCACATAAGATTCAGTTTATATTGGCTTCAGAAAATGAAATGGTTTTGGTAGATAGGATCTTTGATTATTTTAATCTATCTCCATTGAGAAGCCAGGTCATGTGGAATAAATTTTCTTGGTCTAAGTGGAAAGATAATTGGTGGACTCCAGAGATGGTTTTCATAACAAACATATTAAGAAATCATGAGATGGGTACCCAAATAACGGATGAACTATTTGCAGATCTAGTTACTAAAGATGAAGAAGACTTTTGTGGGGATTTTTATTTAACAGAATCTCAAGTTGGGGATTTGGTTTCTTCTGGTATGGAAGTCGGAGGCCATGGATATCTATCTGAAAGTTTAACTCTTTTGGACCAAGAAGGCGATATTCCTAAATCATTAGAATATATTAAAAGCTTTCATAATAATGATTTGGTATTTTCTTATCCAAATGGAGAATATAACGATAAAACTCTATCTTTAATGGCGCAATATGGGTGCAAGTTTTCCTATACAACAGTTTCAAAATCAATAACTAAAGACTTTAAAAATTTAGAAATACCTAGGTTTGATGGTCCTCGATATTTACCACTATGAAAAAAATATTATGTATTACATATAGAGACTGGGCAAATAAAATATACGATAGATTAGAAAATATATTTCCCGAATATGATTTTAAAATCGTAAGGAGTAGAGAAGAGTATAAAACGCAAAATCACATTGAGGATTTTAAACCAGATATCATACTTTGGTATGGGTGGAGTTGGATTATACCAGAAGATTTGGTTGATAGATATGATTGCATATGTCTTCACCCATCTCCTTTACCTAAATATAGAGGAGGTAGTCCAATCCAGAATCAAATAATTAACAATGAAAAAGTTTCTGCTGTTTCTATTTTTAAGATGAATAAGGGTATCGATGATGGTGATATAATAAGACAGTTGCCAATGTCACTGGATGGTAATATATCAGATATATTTAATAGGATGACTGACTTAGGTGTTTCGGCTACTTGTGATTTTATAAAAAATGGATTTAATTTGCAAAAACAAAACCATAATGAAATGACATATTATAAGAGAAGGAAGGAAGAAGATTCGGAGATAACTTTGCAAGAATTAGAAAACGAATCAGCAGTATATTTGTATAATAAAATTAGAATGTTAACAGACCCTTATCCAAATGCGTATATTGTGGATAAGTATGGCAATAAAATTTATATAAAAAATGCCTATATAGAGAAAGATCAAATGTGAAAAATAAAAAGATTATGATAATAGGTGGTACTGGTGCTCTTGGTAAAGTTCTAGTACGTAGATATTATGAACACAGTGATATTTTAATTTTTTCTAGGGATGAGCATAAGCATGTAAATCTCCAAAAACAATATCCAAAGTTATCATTTCAGATTGGTAATATAAAAGAAAAGAATACAATAGAAAAAGCGTTGGCGGAGTTTAAGCCGGATATTGTAATAAATACAGCTGCTTTAAAACACGTTCCTATATGTGAGAGTAATACTTTTGAATCTGTTAAAACAAATATAGTTGGAAATAATAATGTTATAGATGCAGTTAGAATGTCAAATCATAAAGTAGAAACTCTTATTTTTATATCTACAGATAAAGCTTGTAAACCTATTAATATTTATGGGATGTGTAAGGCAATTTCCGAAAGGTTATATATAGATTTTGCTAATAAACAAAATGATATTAAGGTGTGCTTGGTTAGATATGGAAATGTTTTAGAATCAACAGGATCTGTAATTCCTTATTTTAAAGCTTTACTTAAATCTAATTCAGAGACATTACCCATAACCGATAAGAGGATGACTAGGTTTTTATTGTCTTTAGATAGAGCAATAGATCTTATAGATTGGTCATATGAGCATACAGAATCTCATGGCAAAATTGCAGTCCCAAAAGTTAAATCATTTAAAATTACTGAAATTGCTAAAGCTTTAATAAAAAGTTTTAATTCTCTAAAGCCACAAACTTTAGAGTATGTAGGAATTAGGCCTGGAGAAAAGTTACATGAGGAAATGATTTCTGAAGAAGAGTGGAGAAGGACTAAGTGTTATGGTGAAAATTATCTAATTGGTGATGATATGGTTTTAGATTCTAGAGTTAATGAAGCATCCGTTTCATATAATTCTTATGATGCGTTAATGGATAATGAAGAAACTTATGATTTTTTAAAAGATATGGGGGTAATATAAATTGAAGGATTATAACAAAAGAACAGAATGTGCTAGTTGTAATGCCAATAGTTTTTTTAATTTAATTGAGATTTTAGATCTAAAGCAAGTTCCATTAGCAGGTTATTTCCCAACAAAAGAACAATTAAAAGATGAAAGTTCGTATCCTTTAAAGTTATTATTGTGTAATAATTGCAAATTGGTACAAACAGATTCAGTAATAGATCCTGATATATTGTTTAGAGATTATAGATATATGTCTTCTGTTGGGCTTAGTAAGCATTTTACGCAAGTTGCTAGTATATTGAATGATAGATATGACGTATTCGGAAAAAAAATATTGGAGATAGGTTCAAATGATGGGGTTCTATTGGAACCGTTATCTAAGTTGGGAGCTGATGTTGTTGGGGTTGAGCCATCTTTAAATATATCTAAAGTAGCTAAAGATAAAGGACTTAATGTATTAAATACATATTTTAACTATGGCAATTTTAGTAGTGATGAATATAAAAATAAATTTGATCTTATATTATCTAATAATACTTTTGCTCACATAATAGATATCCAGAGTGTTGTAAAGGGTGTAAATCATGTTTTAAAAGATGGTGGTAATTTTATATTTGAGGTTCATTATTTAAAAAATTTAATAGAAGAAAAACAATGGGATAATATATACCATGAACATATATTTTATTATTCAATAACTTCTTTAAATAATATGTTTAAAAAATATGGTATGACCATAATCGATTTCGAAGAAATACCAATACACTCGGGTTCCATAAGGGTAACGGTTAAGAATAGTAATATTAAGATTTCTCCTAAAATATCAGATAGGATAGCTTTAGAATCTAAGACTATAGCTAATCGTTATTACTTAGAGAAATATGGTGATGGTGTTAAACAACACATCTCTAATTTCAATGATAAAATAAAACAATTAGCTAAAGATTACACTATAGCAGGTTATGGAGCTTCAGGGCGAGCTAATATGTTTTGTAATTTAACAGATCTGGATAAAGATGTTGTTAAATTTATAGTTGATGAATCCCCAGAAAGGTGCGGTAGATATATAGCTAATATGGGTATTCCTATAGTAGATATTGATACTTTAAAAAATAGTGATGTTGATTTATTGATTATATTTGCTTGGAATTATTCTAAAATGATAATTGAAAAAACACAATTTAAAAATTTTAAATATTTAGTTGCTTTTCCAAATTTACAAATAGTAGAAAAACATAAAGAGTTGGAAGGGTTTGAGTCAATATAATGAGAGTATTTGTATTAGGACATAGGGGAATGTTAGGGCATATGGTTTGCAAAGTTCTTTTGGATAATGGAATAAATATTGTTACAACAGATTCGAAATGGCCCGATTGTAAATGGATATCTAATTTTGATGGGAATTATGTAGTCAACTGTATAGGAACCATACCAAAAAAAATCAAAAACTTTGAGAAATCCGATTATTCGGTTAACTATGAGTTACCAATATGGCTAGATAAAAATATGAAATGCAGAGTTATCCATGTAGGAACTGACCTGGATGGTTACAGTGAATATGGAGATTCGAAGTATAAAGCGGAATCTCATCTTTTAGAAAATGGTACTAAAACAAAGATCATAAAAAGTTCGATAATTGGACCAGAATTATATTCTAAAAATAGTTTATTTGAATGGTTTATGCAAAGTAAAAATGAAGTATCTGGTGAATATGAAGCATATTGGAATGGAATTACAACTTTACAATGGGCTAAGATCTGTAAGGATCTAATTTTAGATTGGGATTATTATCCGGTTTTAAATAAGCCTCACACAGATTGTATTTCTAAGTATGAACTACTAAAAATAATAAAGGATGTTTTTAAAAAAAATATATCTATAAATAAAAGCAAAAAAAATAAAGTAGATATGTGTTTAAATGGTACTATGGAAACTCCAAACATTAAAAAACAAATTATTAAACTAAAGGAATTTTACTATGATAATTGATACGAATCCAGAATTCGGATTAGAATTAACTTTGGTCATACCATATGCTTATTGGTTACACCAAAGAGGAGAATTAGAAAAAGTTATAACTACAAAGGGAATGAGGCCTTTTTATTACTTTTGTGATAACGTAGAAGAAAAATATGAACATAGAACTATAGATAATTCTGCAGCAGGATTGGACAAAATGCCAAATAATTGGATTCACCATAATGCAAAAGCAGTCTTTGATAAAGAGTATTCAGAAATGACCGATGAAGAAAAGTTTATGGCCAATGGGGTTTTAGATTATAGCAAGTGGAGTCCTCCTCCATACAAGGATAATTTTAAGAATTCAGAATTCGATTCCTATAAGCCTTATATATTTTTATCAAACCATTATAATATTGAACATGGACACCCACCGATTGGGTTTTTTGAAATTGGAGTATTATATGAAATCTTCAATTACTTAACCGAAAAGGGATATTCTGTAATATATAAAAGACCTAAAAATACTGAATTCCCTTTAGATCAAAATGAACAAAATAGCTTACATCAGGGATTCAAAGATATTGAAGAAGATGTGGATGGTATTGGAAGAATAACAGATTATCAGTTAACCAAGTATTATGATAAAGTTTTTTTATTGGACGATATTATGAAAGAAAACGATATAGCAAAAGATATCAATTTTTATAATGATACACAGCTAAAGTTGTTTTCTAGTGCTAAGGGATTTATCAGTATCAGTGGAGGAAGTACTTTGTTAACAAGCTATTTTGGAAAACCCAATGTATCATATTTTACAACCCATACAGAATGTTCGAGGCCTGGCTATTTTGGGACTGAGAATTACTATAGAAAACTATCAGATCATGATTTCTACCCAATCTTAGATTCGGAAAAAGATATTGAAAAAAGAGGTAGTAGAGATTACACAGAATTTTTAAATAAAATCAAAGAAACATTTTAATATGTGGAATTTTTTTCTTATATTAATAAAAACTATAAAATAAAAAAGCAATGAAAATAAGTTTAATACAACCCGGAAGAAATAATTTAAAATATCTTAAGTGGTCATATGACTCCATAAGAAAAAACCAAGGAAATCACGAAGTGGAAATTTGTGTTGCTGATGATTTCTCAAACGATGGTACTTGGGATTGGTGCTATGAGATGATGCATAAAGATCCAAACTTTAAAGCAATTAGAAACGAAGGACCAACTAGGTTGGGTCATACAATTCTATATGATCAGCTAGTTAATGAAGTAGCTACACATGATATTTGTATGATATTCCATGCCGATATGTACTTGTGCCCAGGCGCTTTAGATGCGATTGAAAAACATTTAAAGGAAAAAACAATAGTATCACTTACTAGAATTGAACCACCATTACACCCTCCTGGACCAGAAAAAATATTATTAGATTGTGGAATTGAACCCGAAGAATTTGATGAAGCTGATTTACTTTTAAAGTTTAGAAATTATCAAAAAACCAAAGTGTACGAAAAAGGTATAGACGATGGTGATATGACAACTGAAGGTATATTTGCACCTTGGGCATTTTGGAAAAAAGACTTTCAAGAAATAGGTGGACATGATCCTTTGTATGCTCCACAATCAAAAGAAGATAGTGATATATTTAATAGATTTCAATTAAATGGAGTTAAATTCATACAAACTTGGGAAGGTTTTGTATACCATATGACTTGTAGAGGCAGTAGATTTGCTGATGGTGCTACCCGAAACCCAGATGGACAAGTGTTTATGAAAAATAGGGAAACAGATGAATGGTTAGAACAAAACCAAAAGTCAACAAGAAACTTTATCCGTAAGTGGGGGCATTTTTGTAAACATGATTCTTATATGAAACCCATAATTCCACCTAAATATGATATTGGTTTTATAGCTCATAATTGTAGTGAGCAGTTGTTACATGCTTTAGAACCATGGTGTTCGCAGATATATTTAACTATGCCAGAACCTGCAGATGCTCAGGGTTATATATTGGCAGAACAAAAAAATACCAAATTTGATTTACTTAAAAAAATTCGACCTATAAATGAAAAAAAATATAATGATATCTTAATTGAATTTGATGCAACTAAATTAACCGATGCGAATGTAAATGGTATATTATTTAATATGTCAGCCATTCTTGGAGACAGTGGAGAAATTGGAAAGTTTGAACTAGATATTTTTACAATAGAAGTTAAGTCTTTGCAAACATATGAAAAGGGTTTAATAGATGTTAAAAAACGCAAGCATTATATGGAGATAGCTTGATATTTATAATGAATAGGATATGAGATATTTTATATTAATGCCAGGAGATTCTGAAGAATCGGCAATATACGAAACAAATCAACTAGGCGAAGACACAGGTTTTGGTACGTTCTGGGGAACCTCCGGCTTGAGAGTTTTAATGGAAATAGTAGACAATAATCCCGAACAATTATCACAGGTTACAATACTAGATGATCACAGAAAAAAATTATCTATCAGCGAATTCCTAGAAAGAATTGCTGGACTAAAAGTAAGAATGAGTTAACAAGTAAAATGGATCTAAACCAATTAGAGCATAATCATAAAAGTCAACTAATACATAAAAAGATGCAAAAAAAAATAAAGATACAATCTAATAGTAAATTTACAGTAAATCAAAAAGTTAGAGCAAAGGAGCATCTAACAACTCACGAGGGAACGATTTATGAGTCTGATGTTCTAAGAATCAAAGATGTTAGTGGAAAAGACATAAAAGTAGAAGATCAAATGGGAAAAAAATACTGGTTAAATTTCAGACAATTGAAGCCAGCATAATGCTTTTAAATAATTTTTTGATATTTATTCTTGGATAGTTATTTGTGCATATCTAATAAATTTTGTATTGGTAATAATAGGAATGGATCAAAGTCAAATTCAGAATATAATTCAGAAGTTAATGGGCGAATATGGCTGGATGTTATTAGCTGCTATGGCGGTTTTTTTATTGAAGGATGTAGCAGCTAATTTAGTTTCGGGACTTATGTTTTTATGGGGATCCGATTTTGATGAGGATGATATTGTTTATATTGGTGGCAACAAAAGAGCTAGAATAGTAAGACAAACTATGACAAAGACAGTTTTCTATATATACGATACAGATAGGAAGTTGGTAGTACCGAATAAGAATCTATATTCACTTAAATGTGAAAAAGCCTTACCTAAAAACGGAGATGAGAATAAGTAATGAAAATATCAGAACACGTAAGTTATAAAGAAGTCACATATAGCCAAACTGCTATTAGGAACGACATAGACAATGAACCAAATGAAGAACAGTTAAAAAAGATTCGATTGGTAGCAGAAAATATTTTTGAACCATTGAGAAAATGGGTAGGTAAGCCTATTAAAATTAATAGTTGTTTTAGAAGTGCAGATCTCAATAAGCGTATTGGGGGAGCAGCTAGTTCACAACATTGTGCAAACAAAGGAGCAGCATTTGATTTGGATGATACATATGGGTACAAAACAAATGCAGAAATGTTTCACTATATAAAGAAAAACTTATATTTTGATCAATTAATCTGGGAGTTTGGAACAGATAAAAATCCAAATTGGGTTCACGTTTCATATAACGAAGATAATAATAGAGGTCAAATCTTAAAAGCATGTAAAGTAAATGGCAGAACAAGCTATTTAAATTGGGAATAATATGAAAAAATCAGAATTCAGAAAATTTATCAGAGAAGCAATAAAAAGTGTATTAAAAGAATTAGACGGCGGTGCACCATTAGTTGCACCAGATGGTACTATTCAAGGTGGTCCAAAGAAAAAAGACGATGAAGAATCAGTTAATGAAGCTAAAATGACTTCAAGTCTAAAACGCAAACTAGATAAAGAGTATAAAGATGATTATGAATTAAAGGATCATCCAGATAAAAAAGATAAATTCTATGCTTTATTATTAAAACATGTACCAAAGGGAAATTTTGGACACTTAAGAAAAGAAGTCGGAAAATTATTTGGTTTTACTAACGTACAACCGGGAAGCAATGCAGGAGAATTGATAGAGTATTTTAGAAATTTAGTAATAAAAGGACTAGGCATTAAGTTTAGGAATGAATTAGTTGATGAAGATTCTGTAGAAGAAAAAGTAGTATTTTATAAAGATAAGCAAAAGCGACTTCGAAGATTTGATACAGATAAGGGCGCAAATAAAAAATATAGGACTTAAGATGATTCAATTAAAAAGTTTATTAAAAGAGTTTACACGCAGAAATTTTGATCCACCAAAACAGAGTAACCCAAAGGAAGCTCTTGGCTATCTAAAAAATTGGGGATTTAAAAACGCTGCAAAAACAAATAAAGCAGTTGCAATAACCTTCAACCAATATAAAGGCGACACTATGTTTGTTCATATTCAATATCATGAGCTAAAAAAGCCCGATGGATCTGAGATTAGATTACACCAGTCACAATTTTATAATCGCGAATCTAATGTAAATACAACAATGGTTCAAGTACAAGATATGTCCGGTCCAGAAGGAACTAGTGCTAGAGCAGTAGGAGATGTTTTAGTTGCAACGGAGGTTTTCTTGGATGAGCTCACTAAACAAAGGAGTTTTAAAATAACTAAAAAGGCTTCGTAATGATTAAACTAAAAAATATATTGCAAGAAGTAACGGTACCAAGAACAATCGGGTACAAAAACAAACCAGACTTTAGTCATGGATTGGTAAAAGCATTTTTTGAATTCTTCTATGTTCCAGGAGGAGGACAACCGGTTGGTACTTTTATTGACATGGCAAATAAGGTTATGGAAAAATATCCCGAAATGGAACCTTTAATTGATGACGTAGGTGAAGTATGTAATAAGATGTATGATTATTTAAAGCCACCTGGAGGCGAAGAATCTCCATATGATCTAAACGATCTTACCCAAAGTGCCGCTGCTCAAAAAATTTATGACTATATGAATAAAGCAAATAAACTTGGCAAAACAATAATCCAAACAACAGATAAGGCTAATCCAAATAAATTAGCATCTGGATTAAAAGGTTTGAAGGGTATGCTTGAAAAGGCAAAGGATATTTTCACTTCAAGCTTTGGTCCTGTAAAAAACAAAAGTAGAATTGGCTTTAAATTTAAAGGTGAATCCATTAATGAAGCTAAAAAATTCAAAAACAAAGAAGAAGTGGTAGATGCTTTAGTAAAAGACTTTGGTAAGAATAAAAAATCATATTACAATACACCAACTAACAAACAAAATGAAAAGTATTGGACGTATAATAGAACAGCAAAATATTATTATGAGTTGGTAAAAAAGAATGAATCCATTAATGAAGGGTTTTTAGCGGATTTACCTACATGGGTTTGGGCTCTAAGTTACGCTGCTCCATTTCTTTGGATGACATGGGAAATACTTGTATCGGGTTTTGAGAGTAGTAAAACAAGGAGGAAATTATCTCCATCAGGGTGGGTTGAATTAATAAAATTATTTCTAAAGAAATCTAAAACCAAACAAATCATAAATACATTATCCCAAGACCCCGAAATTAAGAGTATGATGGGGGATGTTAAAAGTGGTAAAGAAAAGCAATGGAAATTAAAAAATCTATTAAGTAAAAAAATGTCAGCTAAACAAAAAGACATTGTAAAAAAAGAGTTTGATTACGTTATTAGATACGATGACGTTGCTAAAAGATTATTAAATAAAGAATCAGTTAATGAAGTAGATCTTCATTCGAAGTTGTCAAGAGGACACAAACCGGATTGGTATCAATTAAACACACCAGAGTTTAAACCCTTTGATAAATCTAAGGACGATCTTGAAGAAGCTGAATATCAGGGACGAAAAGTAAAATTGAATAAGCCGATGCGAGGAGATGTTAAAAAGTTTAAGGTTTACGTTAGCACAGGGAAGAAAAATAAAGATGGCACAATGAAGATCAAAAAAGTTAACTTCGGTCACGGAGGAACTTCTGCTAAAAAAGCCGGCGAGGAAACGATGAGTATACGTAAAAACAATCCCGAAGCTCGGAAATCATTTAGAGCAAGGCATAAATGTGACCAGAAAAAAGATAGAACTAGTGCAGGATATTGGTCCTGTAAAGCGTGGTAAAAGAATATAATTTGATATTTATTAAGGAGTAATTATGGACGTAAAAAATGTATTATATGCAGGCTTAGGAATAGGCAACATGGTATCTGAAAAGACTCTAGAAGCATATAAAAAATTCATAGAAAGCGGAAAAAAGGCAGATCCCGCAGTTAATTCTGCTTTGGAAAACTTTTTCGAAAACATAGACGATCAAAAACAAGAAGTAAACGACAAGGTAATAGAAGTTTTTCAGACCCTTGCCGATAAGTTTGGCTATGTAAAACTAGAAGATTATGAAAATCTACAAAAAAGAATAAAAAATCTCGAAGCAGATTTAGCAAAGGCAAAAAATGAAAATATCTGAATTTAGAAAATTTATAAGAGAAGAAATAAAAGCAGCATTGTCTGAAATGAACGAAGCAGGTCCTGGTCTTTGGGCAAACATTCACGCAAAAAGAAAACGTGGCGGTAAAGCTTCAAAACCTGGAGATAAGAATTATCCAGAAAAAAAAGCGTGGGATAAAGCTAAAGGAAGCTAAGATGAAGTCTTGGACAATATTAGTATATAAAAATAACAAACCTTTACATAAATATCCCGGTATAATAGCCAAGGATAAAAAAGCTGCGTTAAGAAAAGCAAAGGTAGATTTGGGTAAAGGAGAATTCTCCGGAGCCATGTATAGCGCAAAAGTAATCGAGGAAAATATGAAAAAAGCAATTGAATTTAAGAATCTAATAAAAGAAGAAGTTAAATCTTTATTTGAAAAAGCTGTTTCAAAAGCACAGCAACAATCAGCTGGACTTGCTTTGGATGCTAAACGAGGTAATGTACCTGCAAAAGCATTACGTGGTGCTGCCAAAAAGATGTATGATAGTATGACTGAAAAAGAACTCGAAGACTTTGCTGGAACAAAGCATAAAGGATTACCTTCAAAAAAAGAATCAGTTAGTGAAGCAGATGGAAATACTTGGACTTTATATGTTGATGGTAAAAAAATAAAATCATTTAAATCAAATGTAGATGCAATAAGAGGTCAAATTGCTCATTATAAGCGACATCCTAAACGTAAAAGTTCTAAAGTTGTAAAAGAATCTATTAATGAAGCTATATTAAATGAAAAGGACTTGAGTGGACAAATAGGGATCTGGAAACTTTTAAGTTCCAATATTACAGAGGATTATCCATATGGACTTCTTTATCATGTCAAAAGAACAATGACAAATACATCAGACCCAGAATGGAAAAAAGCGCTTAAATTTATTTATTCAATGGTAAAAAAAGTAGAAAAGAAAATTGATTTTTATGATAAAAAGTTAGGGGATGTTAAATTTGGCAGCAGAGACAATCCATCAATAAATGATTCAGTTAATGAAGGTAGACTTAATGAAGCTTTTTGGTCAAAAGTATATAAAGCTGCAAAAAAAGGTAGTTATCCCGTAACTATTGTAGTAATTAGTAATGGTATGGTTGTTAAACAAAAATTAGCAAAAACTCCGGAACTGGTTCCTGCTATATTTAGTGAACTCCAAAAGGACTATCCAACTGCTATTCTATCAATTGAAGATAAAACTGGTAAGACATTATTTAGTGAATTAGTAAGTAAATCAGTTAATGAAGGTAAAAAAGTTATCAAAGGTAAATTTGATGTTCGTAAAGTACAGAAGTTAATTGACAAGTACGGAAGAAATGGTGGATTGTCTTTTAGAAGAAAATCTGATGGGAAACTATACGGTGTTGGAAGTATCTTTTTAGATCCAAAAGAATCTGATTTCGCAGTAGACAAAGATGGTTATGAGGACTTTATTGAATATAAAGATATTGATTATGTTGTTATTGCAGAATCAGTTAATGAAGCAGATGGAAAAACTTGGACTTTATATATTAATGATAAAAAAATAAAATCGTTCAAGAATAATTTAGATGCAATAAGAGCTCAAATTAAAATTACGAAAAATTTCGATATGCGAGGCCTACGGTACAAAAGCACAAAAATTACTGTAGATGAATCAGTAAACGAAGAAGAGGGTGTAAAGCATTATACAAAGGATGGAAAAGAATGGACTGGACCAACTCATAAAATGCCCGATGGAACTCTTATGACTCAAAATCCTCACAATGATGATAGTGAAAAACTATTTCACAAAGAAGATTTAGTTGATGAATCAGTTAATGAAGAAAAAAGATTTAGATCTTTACATAAACACAAAGCAGAAGATTTATTAGATAGAAAAAAAGTTAAATGGGATAAATTAGTACCCCACCCTCATGGTCAAGGATATTCTAACAAAGGAGATTTGGTAGCTTATTTTGATGAAAAAACAAAAGAATTGGTAATACTATGAAAAAATCAGAATTAAAACAAATAATTAAAGAAGAACTCAAAGGGGTTCTTAAAGAAGAAGATATTTTAATATGGCATCTTTTAGAAGAACCATTTGAAAATCTTCTTGATACTCTCGAAAAAACAATGAAAAGAGCAGCAGACCCAAAATGGAAAAAAGCGCTTAATTCTGTTCATTCAATGGTAAGCAAAGCAGAATATAAACTTAATGTTTATGATAGAAATTTAGGTGCTATTAAAACAAATGAATCGGTTAATGAAGCTTCGTCTAGAATGCACTCGAAAGATATGAATGCATTTGCACAAGATGTAGAAAAGACAACAGAATTTTCAGATGCTTGGGACGATGTAAGTCGTTCTGGAGTAAGATACATTGCTTTTGAAATGGAAGGCATGAATAAAAAGGCTGAAGGTGCACTAAAAGCAAACGTTAAAAAATTAGCTTCCAAATATGGATTTGCATATGTTCCAAATTACGCTACAGCTAAAAAGCTAGGATTGGAAGATGCTTATGCCGATGACGCTGTAACGGTATACGTAGGGAAAAAATAATGAAAAACGTAATTAAAATATCTTTGGTTGTATTCTTTATAGTAGGTTGTGGATGGTCACAATTTCGTTACAACCATAAGGAGTTTATAAAAGACTCTCAAGTAACTAAGAGAGAAAGTATAAAGATACGAAGTACAAAAGCTATAAAGAACTATAAGGACATTCCAGCTATCCTAGATTCAAATCTAAATAAAGCTGAAAAGATAAAGGATAAGTATTAAATGAAAAAATCCAAATTTCAAGGCCTAATAAAAGAATTGGTTCTAGTAGAAGCTACCAAAATGTCAAAGAATTTTAGCAAAGCAGCTGAGGCTTATAAAGAAGTGGAAATGAAAATGCAATCCCTGGTTAATAATTTTGTTGCAGAAAAAGATCCAAAGAAAAAAGCAAAGCTTAAAGTAGAGCTAAAGACTCTTACACAAAAGAAGAAACAGATCGAAACAGCATTTAATTCTGCATTGTCTTCGGAACCAGTTGAGTTGGAAGAAGCTAAAGTCAGACCAACCGATGATACTATTAGATTTCATATCGACGCATACCGAGTAGATGATGATCCATACGAAGTTGCTCAAGAAATCGGCAAAGAATATGGATGGACTGAAAGAGAGATACAAAAAGCTGAAAAAATAATTAGAAAAAAGTACATTAAAGAATCGGTTAATGAAGGTAAAGATAAATGGGTTGTATACGATATCAAAACCAAAAAAAGACTTCCTAATGCTGGTAAAACATGGGCAACTATGAAAGCTGCTGATGCATTTGCGGCTAAACAGAAAAACGCTAAAGTAGCATCCGCTGAGTTTTATTTTGATAAAATTCAAGAATCAGTTGATGAAGCATCTATGTCTAAACTCATTAGAGCTGCAAAGAAAGGAAGCTATCCTGTAACTCTTGTAGTTATTGAAAAAGGTAAAGTGGTTAAACAAGAATTAGTTGGAACTCCTCAAATAGTTCCTGCTGCATTTAATACATTACAGAAAGAATATCCTAATGCAACTATACATATTGAATCTAAAACTGGAGAAAGATTATTTAGTGAATCTATTAATGAAGACTTTCCTGGAAAAGGTGAAACAGTTAAAGCAAAGGATCTTAATTATGATATATTAGATTATTTTAATAGAATGAATATATCATTGTCAATTAATACAAAATCTAAAAAAAATATAAAAGGTAGTGTTGGTAAGATGTTTAATGATTTAGTATTTAACGGTGGTGATATTGATAAAAAAGATATTTTAAGTGTTAAGATTGTAGGAGAATCATTAAACTATGATATATCTAATGCAAAGAACCAATTAAAAGACCCACATACAATAAAGGATATTGAATATAGAAAAACTCGTAGTAGAGGTGATAAGTTTGTTAAGATAATCTATACAAAAGATTATGTTCCTGGTAAAATGATGGATACTGGTCCACATTTTGTTTCAATATTTTACAACGATGATAAAGAACTACAAAAAATTGGTAAAACTTTAAAACTAAAACTAAAAGAAGAGTTAAATGAAGCGGTTGGGATTGGTACTATTGCAGCCGCTGCAATTGGAGCCGGTATTTTATTTAAACTTGGTCTTATGTCAGATGCTAAATTACAAAAGACTATTGATACTGCAAAGGGAAGCGCTAAAGAAGCAGGTAAAGCACTTAAGATGGCAGGAACTGCTTTAGCTAGGGAATTACCAATCATAGGTAAGAAGATAAAGAAGAAAGAATTAACTGCTTGGCAACTTGAGGAACTTCAGAAATATGTTAATGATGAGGTAACTGATAAAGATGTTATTGAAAGCTTATCACAAGATCCTGAACTTAAAAGAATCATTGATGAGATAGCTGCAGGTTCTTCATCATACCGAAAATTCTATGGCCACATCAAAAGAATAAAAGGAAACCCTTGGGCAAACTTAGATAAAAAATTCATTGAACTTCGAAAGAAATTAAAAGCAGGAGAAATAGAAGAATCAGCTACGGCAAAACTTAAAAAAATTATAAAAGAAGAAATACGTAGTGTACTCCAAGAATCAGTTAATGAAGGTAAAAAAACAATTGAATTAAAAACTGACTTGAGCATTGGTGGAAAGGGCATAAGACCATTCTCAGACACAAAGGAAATTACCTTGAAGAAGGGTACCAAATATAATGTAACTCAGCAAAACGGTAGTGTAGGAACATTATTTCAGTTTTTTGATATTAAAACAGGTAAACAACTTGGTAGTAAATGGATTGACAGCTTAAAACCATACGGTGTGTATGAATCTGTTAATGAAGCAGCTTATAAAAACGCTACTAATAATGAACTAGCTCAATATATTATAAACCTTTCAAATGAAAAGGCAGCTGCTAAATCCCGAGGCAATTCAAAAGAGGTTAAATACTTAGAAAAAGATATTGAAGAACTTAAAAAAGAATTAAAAAGTCGTAAAAAAAAATAAACAATATGCATGATCGATATTACATAGAAGAAACATATGAAGAATCGGAATTAGTTGAAACCCAAACTGAAAGATATTGTAAGTGATAAGATTTGGGAAGTAATCAAAAGTAGCTTTAAAGACGAGACTACTGGACCTCCCAAAGAGAGAGAAAAAGAATAGTGAAGAAATTATTTTATGTGTTTATGATGTTTTTAGTAACATCGTGTGCGCTACCTAAGAGATATATAGTAGTCCAAACAATGGGCGAATCGGAAGATGGACACAGATGCTTTCATATAGAAAGTCTTAATGGGAGGGATATTGATATAGTAAAGCTACCATCAAGTTTTTCCGAGGGCCAGATAAAGTGGGTAAGGATCAAGAGGTATTAAAATGAGAAAGTTATTATTTTTATTAGTTGTATTATTTACATGTGGAAACGTAAATGCTCAATTTATAAAAAAATTTTTTAAATATTCAACATTGTATGTTTCTGGGAATTTAAGTCAACCATTACAAGAGCCAGTTAAAGAATGGTATGTAACCCAAAATGGAGAGTTAGCGGAAATAACCGAAATATATCCATTTAATTATACAGTTTCTATTGGGATTAGAAAAATGGCCAGGTTCGATTATGAACAAAAGCCTAATATTTTCTATGATGGTTCAGAAGAAAATGTTGGTTGGAAAACAAATGTAGGAGCAGTACAGGGATGGGAATATGAATTTTCCAAAGACTGGGTAAGGAATCAAGGCGATGAATATACAAATCAAAATTACTTTTTAAGGTATTTTGGAAAATATTGGGTAGGACATGTAAAATTTTTAGAAGCAGGCATAGTAGATCTAAGATATGCACAGGCAGATCTAAGAGGTAGATTATCAATATTCAACCATTTTAATTTAACAGCTGGCGCGGTAGTTAGAACCCACGGTCCTTATGGGTATAATCCCATATCAATCTATTTAAGTGAAAACTATTGGTGGGACTTAGCTTATGAAGCTGGATATGAAGATCAGTATTATACTATTATAGATTATACCAATTGGCCGGCAGATACCACCGGAGATTGGGAATGGAAAGATCCCGAAGGAAATCAAATTGCAAGCACTGATGAGGAATTTAGAAGATACTACTATAGTGATATTATCAATGATTTTAATGCTGAAAAAATGTCAGAAGTTGGAACAATGATAACATTATCTGCTGCTGTTGGCTTGGATATTTACAAATATACTGATAAGTTTTGGATTCATGCATGGGCAAATTTATTGCCATACCATAAACATATTTATGGTGATCACAATTTTAGCTATGGAACTTTTATATCTAAAGATCCGGAAGGCAATGGTTCAGATCAATGGTTTGATTATAATTGTGGTCTGAATATGGGTATAAAATTGGGAAAACATTTTGGATTTTTTGTTGAATCCGATTATTTAAGGTATTGGGATAGAACAGTATACTCTGCCCAAGCTGGAATAAATTATTTGATATTTTAATTATGTTTGAATATAACGCAAAATTAGATAGAATAATAGATGGTGATACCGTAGATGCAATGGTAGATCTAGGATTCGGTATATGGAAAAAATTGCGAATTCGCTTCTATGGGATAAATACACCAGAGACCAGAACGAGGGACTTAGAAGAAAAGAAACGGGGCTTAGCGGCTAAAGAACGATTACATGATATACTAATAAAAGAATCCAAAGAACCTGGAGTTTTTAAATTAAAGTCATATGGTGTAGGAAAATATGGAAGATGTTTGGGTGAATTGTTTGTCGATGGATTAGAAGATAGCGTCAATAGAACTTTAATTAATGAAGGTCATGGGGTTGAATATTTTGGAGGAAAACGATAATGGCTAAAGAATTGGGTGAAGATACTAGCTTTAAGATCAGCATAAAAACATTAATTGCAGTTGCAGTAGGTATAGCTTCGATCGTAGGCTTTTATTATATGATAATGGGGGAGATTCAAGAAGCAAAAGAACTACCGGTAGCTGGAAAAGGAATTTATATAGTAGATCCTGGTGATCCCAGTGCAGCTCAGACATGGCCACCGGGACGTAATGAATATAAAATGAAAGATCAGTTGGCAAGGCAAACTCTATTACAATTAGAAAAAAGAATCGAAGCCTTGGAAGAAAAATCGGCATATTACGAAAAGGAATATGCTAGAATGATGCTTCAAAATCAAGGAAGAAGAAAATGAAAAAATTAAGTTTATTATTTTTAAGTTTGTTATTTACAATATCATCATTTTCACAAAATGTGAAATTTCTATCCAAAGAAGATTTTAAGAAAAAAAATCTAGGAGTAACTGTCATTGAGTTTTGGGCAAGTTGGAATTCCGGGAATCAATATAATGAACTAAGCAAACTAAGCGAATGTAATAAATATAGGATATGTATAGATAGTAATATGGATCTAGCAGCCGAATATGGAGTAGTTTCAGTACCAACTATTGTTATATTTAATAATGGAGAAGAACGCTATAGATTTCAAGCTAATGTATCATTTCAATTAACTACACCGAGAAAAAATATACAAGAAAAAGTAGATCAAGTTGTAATGGAAAGGTTCAGATGATTAGTTTATTGAATATATTAAATGAAGGCGTGTATGATCCTGGTATTTTTAAAGCTGTATTTACAGCAGGAGGTCCCGGAAGTGGGAAATCCCATACTGCGTCAGCTCTATTTGGCATGCCTGCAAAAATGCCCTTTGTATCTGCTAAGGGCTTAAAATCCGTTAACAGTGATAAATATTTTGAAACATATTTGAATATGAAGGGGATATCCCAGGACATTGCAAGTCTTAATCCAGATGAATTTAAGCAGGCTATGGAATTAAGAGGAAAGAGCAAAAAAGTTCGAGATGCAGCATTAAAGAATTATATAAATGGAAGACTAGGTATATTAATCGATGGAACTGGCAAAGATTACCCTAAGATTTCAAAACAAAAAAGCCAATTAGAAAAAGTTGGTTATGATTGCTTTATGATATTTGTAAATACAGATTTAGATGTTGCTCTAGAAAGAAATAAAGCTAGAGAAAGAGTTTTAACAACAGATTTAGTTAAGACGGCTTGGCAGAGCGTTCAAAATAATTTGGGTAAATTTCAAGGTTTATTTGGATCATCAAATATATTAGTTGTTGATAATAGTGAATATGGGGATTTTGACACAGTAGTAAAAAAAGCAGCTAATGAGTTTATTAATAGACCTATTCAAAATCACATAGCCAAAAACTGGATTAAAAAAGAATTGGAATTACGGAAATCAAAATGATTAAACTAAAAGATATATTATTAGAACGTAGATCTTTAAGCGTATTTGATTTTGATGATACCCTTGCAAAGACAGATTCTTGGATATATGTTAAGACCCCGGATGGTATGGAAAAGCAATTAGACCCAGGAGAATTTGCAGTTTATAATCCAAAAAAAGGTGAAGAATTTGATTTTAGGGATTTCGATAGACCTTTGAGGAATCCTAAATTAATAAAGAAAAATGTAGATTTACTTAAAAAACAACTTAAAAAAGGTGGAAGAAAAGTTACAATTTTAACTGCTAGAAGATTGGGTGCACCAATTAGTCATTTTTTTAGAACAATAGGAATCAACCCATATGTAGTTGCATTAGGCTCAGCAGACCCAAAAAAGAAGGCCGACTGGATTGAAACTCATATTAAAAAAGGATATAGCCCCATATATTTCATGGATGATAGTCGTAAAAATATAAAAGCTGTAGATGCTTTAAAGAAAAAATATCCCGACGTAAAAATCCAAACAAAATTGGTTTTATAAAAAATTTTTGATATTTATACTCGATGAAGATCATTACCCACAAATTCAAACAGGGTCCAGATACTATTAAGTATTTAGTAAACTTAGTAGATCCAGTTTCTGGACATCCCCTAGAAAGCCACCTAGCCTCCAATGTAAATGAAAGTAGGGAATTAGCTTATGAATTATCCGAACGCCATGAAGCTAATGCAATACAATTTAATACAGGGTTTAGCATAATGGAAAATAACAACTAAAATATTTTTAAATTATTAAAAGATTTATTACATTTATGTAATAATATGGTTCCCAAACGCGCACGGGATTAAGTTTAACTAAAAACGAAAGGAATGAATATGGAAACAGTATTCAAACATATCAACGGATTTGTTGGTGATTTAACAAGTTTATTGATCGCATTTTTATCACTTGCAGTAGTAGGTCAGATCTTATTTGGTCAGACTATCTTCGGCATGGACGTGATTGGAAATGTAGTTGGAGTAATAGATTCTCTTGGCCAGAGTGGCTTTGTGGGCATTGTAGCTTTGCTAGTTTTATATTCTTTATTTAATAAAAAATAAAGATAATAGAGTTTAATAGTATAAAAGGCCTCAGAAAAGAGCTGGGGCCTTTTTTTAAGAAAGGTTTTAATATGTATAAAAATTGTGATACGACTTGGGGTGATATAAAATTTAAATATATTTATATAGAAAAACAAACACCAAAAGAAAGCGATTTAATGTTATGGCATGGCCAAAAGAACTAAGAAGGGTCCAGAATCCCAGGAACAAAAAAGGAGCTATACTACAAAGAGAAATTGAGATAGCTATGAAGAATACCAGATCTAATGCTGAAGCATCTAGATTTTTGGGAGTTTCAGTACAAACCTATAAAAAATATGCAATAAGATATTCTGATGAAGCTGGTGTTAATCTATATGAAAAACACATGAATAAGGCAGGTAGGGGTATAAAAGATCGTAAAAAAGATCGGGATACTAGATACCCCCTACAAGAAATATTAGATGGAAAGTATCCAAACTATCCAGATTCAAGGTTAAAGGATAGATTAGTTAGGGATGGTTATTTACCAGAATGCTGTAGTAATTGTGGTTTCAGTGAACCTAGAGTTACAGATGGAAAACTACCCTTACTTTTAAATTATAAAGATTCGGATCGGGATAATAAGATCCTAGATAATGTTTATCTATTATGTTACAATTGTCATTTTACCCTAGTTGGTGCATTAAACTTTAAAGGGTGGCATAGGAATGTTTTTTATGATTCCAGAACAACCAAATTCCAGCCATATAAACCAGAAAAAAGTTAAAAATATCCTCAAAAAAATTTTTTTATCTCGAAAAGATTTCGTATATTAGTAGTGTACATTAATTATTAACCTTAATACTAAACCATGACAAATTCAGAAAGAAACGAGACAATTAGCTATATCAGCGACGTTTACAAAGATGTTAACGGACTTAGACCAAGAAATTATAATTGGGACGCTTTTTCCGATAAGGAATTAGATGAATTTTTAGCCGATCTTAATGAGCAGGCAGATGATCTATATTGGAAAATGCGTACGGAACAAGTCGCATCGGAATTTAAATTCAAGAAATTAATTAAGGATACTATAGCTTTTGGAGCTGGTGATAGAGAAACTGCTTTAAGATGGATTATCCAAGGATATGATGATGGTCAAATTGACGGTTGGACCGTTGATGGTATTTTAATCACAAACAATATTGATTATACAAAATATGGATTTAAAATTAAAGCTGAATTGGAAAAGGTTATTCAAAGCCTTTTTGAGAAAGCAGAAGGTGATAATATTGAATTAACTATTTAAAATAAAGACCATGACAAAAAATGAAAGTTTATATTGGGATAAAGTTCATCATGCAGCTAGAATGGAGATGATAATAGCAGAAAGAAATGGTAGGGTGTTAGATTATCGTAATGCAGTTAATAAAGTAAAAGATATAGTAAAAATTTAAAAAATAAATACCATGACAAAAAAAGAATTAAAAAACAAGGTAAGTATAGACCTTAATAAAAACTACAATTCGCGAATAGATTCTACCGATTTAGACTTATTATGTCTAGCAGACGCATTAGAATTTTTTGACTTTCAACCAAAATACAATCCCCCTCCAGATATTGCAGATTATATTTTTCCAAACCTAGGCTTTGCTACTTTTACTGACAACCATGGTCGAGAAAGGAAAGGTAATTCTATTAGAATAGAAAATGTCAACGCTTGGGGAGAAGATCAAATTGAAGATCTAAAAGCAGCTATAAGCCTTACCAACCAAAACTCAAAAAAATACGCTTTCTTTTTATCAAAATCACCGACTTCAGATTTTGAATTTGACGAAGAAAGAACATATAGTGCTATTTTTTGTTTTTATGTCCTTAAGAAACTAGATCTAAAAGAATTAAATGCATATTAAAAAACTCCAAAAAAATTTTTTTATCTCGAAAAGATTTCGTATATTAACTTTATAAATAATCCAATATGAAATGTAATTGCTGTGGTAGTAAAATACCAAACAACAGATTTAAGCTTGGCTATAAGCTATGTATAGAATGTTCAGACGTAGAAAAATATAGTTCTATCAATATAATCAACCACAAAACTGGAAACACCATACAGATCGTAGATAAGGAAACCGCAAAAAGCGTTAACTCCAAAGATCGTAAAGGTTTCAGTATTCCCGTTGGAATGCGTGGTGGTTCTAAAAATCAAACATACAATCCCAAAAACATACAAAATGGCGGCGCTTCTAGAAGCTATGTTGGTTCGGAACAAGGCTTTAAAAATGTTGGCAAAAAGCTAATGTTTAAGTATGATTTATTAGGGTATAACAAAGCATTGGAATATCTAGCTCGTGCAAAAGCAGATCTGGAAGTTAATGGATTGCAGGCTTCTAAACTTAGAAGTGTACTAAATGCTTTACACGGTAAGGTAGCAAAAGAATCTGTTTCTACTTATGCAGATGGTGAAATAAATCCAGAAATAAAAGAAGTATTTAGAACCTGGAAAACTTGGTAAAATGAAATTATTACAAGAACAATACCTAAAGAATCGGTGGAAAATGATGGTCTGTTGTATTTTATTAAACCAAACAAATAATAAGCAAGTATCCAAAGTTATTGATGGTTTATTTAAAAAATACCCAAATGATACAGTAATGGGACATTCTGATAAGAAAGAGATCGCAGAACTACTCAAACCTTTGGGATTATATAATAGAAGAGCAAAAGCACTAATAAAATTCTCTGTAGATTTTAAAACTAAGCAATGGAAAAGAATCTCAGATTGTTATGGAATAGGTCAATATGCCCAAGATAGTTGGGATATTTTTATTGAAAATAAATTGGATATTAAACCAACAGATAAAAAATTAAAATTATATTTAAATAGCTTATAAAATGAACGAAAAAAAGATGGCAACTTTCCCTGGTATAAAGGCGAAGGTATTAAAGAAATATAAAACAGCAAATCTAATTGCTAAGACAAATGGGAAGTTTGTAATACAGGATGAATTTGGAAGAGCAATCATAGCAAATTATCCAGAACTTGCTGTTTGTGATAACGTATACGATGCATGGAAGAATGCAATGGTAGTAGATCATTGGAGTCGTATTGGTAGAAGAAATACTAAAAAGTTCCAAAATGACGTGTCTAAGATAGAAATTCAGGAATTTATATGAAAAAATGAACTTTTTTTGAAAATAACCTCAAAAAAATTTTTTTATCTCGAAAAGATTTCGTATATTAGTAGTGTAAATTAAGTTACTAACCAAAACAACAAAACATGACGGAAAAAAACAATGAAAATTTCTTAGTTGCTTACCGAGAGGGGCAGGGAAAAATGGTCTTAAAAGACAAACAAGGCAATGAATATAATTTGCCAAAAAATAAAGAGTATATTCGCAAAATAAAACAAAGTATTTCATATGGTCAAGCTATTCGAGTTATTGAAAACGAAGATGGCACTTTGCAATATCGAACTGCTCAACAACATTACTTCGATAATAATCTTAAAAAGATTACTGGAAAATTATTGGAAACGCAAACTGGCTATGTAAAAGTTCCTGAAGGTATTAGTGAAGAACAAGCTGTTACTATGTCATTTATTCACGAAAGCTACAAACTAAAACCAGAAGCTTTAAAAATGTCAGAGATCAAATGGAAATATCTGGTTCGTTCAGTCGTTCGAGGTAAAAATATAATGATGACGGGACCTGCTGGTTGTGGTAAAACTATGGCAGCTAAATCAATTACTAATGCATTGGAAAGTCCAAATTTTTATTTCAATCTTGGTGCAACCCAAGACCCTCGAGCTACTCTAATTGGAAACACTCATTTTGCTAAAGAATCGGGAACATTCTTTTCTGAATCCCTATTTGTTAAAGCAATAAAAACTGAAAACGCGGTTATACTCTTGGACGAATTATCCAGAGCACACCCAGAGGCTTGGAATATTTTAATGACTGTTTTGGATGAAGGTCAACGTTATTTAAGATTGGACGAACATCCTGATTCACCAACTGTTGAAGTTGCCAAAGGGGTTAGCTTTATTGCTACTGCTAATATTGGAAACGAATATACTTCGACTCGTGTAATCGACAGAGCATTAATGGATAGATTTACTATTATCGAAATGGACACTCTCGATGTTTCAGAAGAAAAAGAATTATTAGAATTACTATTTCCAACTGTAAATTCTAAATTATTAGAAGCCGTGGCTTCTATTGCTTCTGGAACTAGAATCGAATTAAAAACGGAGGCACCTAGAATAAGCACCTCTATTAGTACAAGAGCAAGTGTAAATATTGCCGGATTACTCTATGATGGTTTTAGTCTTCAGGAAGCTGCTGAGGTAATAGTTTATCCTCTCTTCGCAGACGATGGTGGAGTCGATAGCGAAAGAACATTTGTTAAGCAATTGGTTCAAAAATACGTTGATTCTGATGATGACTCAGATCTATTTAACGTAGAAGAAATGGAAGAACATACAACAGCATAAACGAAAAACAATGTCATGGTTGTTTAGTTGGTTGGACAGATAGGGTGAGCCTCTCGGCTCCCCTACTGTTTTTTAAATTGTTAATAACTTTCCAACAAAATAACCTCAAAAAAATTTTTTTATCTCGAAAAGATTTCGTATATTAGCTATGTAACTAAACAACTAAACACACAACTATGCAATATTCTAATAACATTAAAAGCTCTTTTTGGCTCAAAGATGATTATTTAAACATTGACGTTTTAAATAATAAAGTCCAAAAAGACCCAATTGCTGATATAATTAGATTGGCCTCTTATCGTAGAGCTATTTCTAATTTTGTAAACTTGGTAACTGGTAAATCAATACCGGTTAAATTTACTAAAAAAGGCGACAGTTATACTGACGGGAAATCCGTTGTTATTTCTTCTAACCTAAAAGAAAAGGATTTCGATTCCGCTGTAGGATTGGCTCTTCATGAGGGTTCACACATTCTACTTAGTGATTTCAGCCTATTAAGAGATCTGGGAATATTCTTCGCTTCTAAAAATTCATATCTGTGTGACACTACCATTAATTTATTAATGAAAAAATACGATCAAACAGCAAGAGGCGATCTACTTGTTCAGATACTACCCCAAATAAAAATGATTCTAAATATCATTGAAGACCGAAGAATCGATAATTTCATTTATAAAAACTCTCCTGGCTACAGGGGATATTATCATTCTTTATATGAAAAATATTTCCACTCCAGAGCAATCGACAAGGCTTTAAAATCTACATCTCACAGAAAAGAGGATTGGGAATCTTACTTAATGAGACTAGTCAATATAACCAATACAAACAGAGATTTGGATTCTTTAAATGGATTAAGAAAAATCTTCCAATTAATAGACCTAAAAAACATAAGCCGATTAAAGACTACAAAAGATGCTCTTGAATTATCTTGTAAAATTTTCAAAATAATTGAGGATAATATCCCAGATCCGGAAACAACAAATAAAGAAAAAGAAGAATCCAAAGGATCCTGTGGAGAAGAAAGTGAAAATAGTTCTTCAGAAAAAAACAAAGAAAATGACTCTTGTGAAAGTACTTCAGATGGTGAAGATGAAGGTTCAGATGCCGGTAAAAGTCTGGGTGAATTCGACTTAACGGATAAACAAGAAGAACAATTGGAAAAGGCCTTGGACAACCAAAAAGGTTTTCTAGAAGGTAAGATCAAAAAAGGTCAGCTAACAACTTCCAAAGCTCAAAGAATGGAAGCTTTCGAAAATGCCGAAGCAGATCTAAAGATGACTGGAAAAGATGTTAATCCTTACGAACGAGACAATTTCAAAGGCTTTGAAACCTTAATTATCAATAATTTCGGTTGGCCATTAGTTGGAGTAGGCTTATCAGGATTGGTTCGTAAAAAATCAAAATACACAGACGAGAATTCTCCTGGTTGTAAAAAAGCAAAAGAAAACATTGAAAAGGGGTTAATCCTTGGTAATATGCTTGGCAGAAAATTACAAATAAGAAACGAAGAAAAAGATACTAAGTATAGTCGACTCTCAGCTGGAAAGATAGATAGAAGATTAATAGCTGGTTTGGGTTACGGAGCAGAAAACGTGTTCAATCAGATTACAAAAGAGAAATATAATGCTGCTAACGTACACCTCTCAGTAGATGCTTCAGGTTCTATGAATGGAGATAAATGGGATAAAGCTTTGGTAACTACCGTTGCAATTGCAAAAGCAGCTTCTATGGTTGGAAACATAAACGTTCAAATCAGTTTTAGAAGTACCACTTGCTCCGGAGGATCTAGAGGCGGACTTTCCACCCCAACAATATTAATTGCTTATGACAGCAGAAAAGACAAGATCTCAAAGATAAGAGATTTATTCCCATATGTTTATCCAGGAGGATTAACTCCAGAAGGATTATGTTTTGAAGCTATATCATCAAAAATGCTAGAAAAGCAAAATGGTTTAGATTCATACTTTATAAATTTCAGTGATGGTCAGCCATACTGCAATGGAGGAAGTAATGGAGCTTACTACGGTGGTACAGCAGCTGCTCGTCACACACAGAATCAAGTTAAAAAGATGAGAAAAAAAGGCCTAAAAGTTTTAAGCTATTTTATTTCTTCTAAAGATGAAATGTT
>Ga0209337_1000673_pt1 | contig 27562 bp, 11 predicted proteins | sample LinPmetageLP53_FD_184044 | JGI IMG/M metagenome (GOLD analysis project Ga0209337, IMG submission 184044) | Marine viral communities from the Pacific Ocean - LP-53 (SPAdes) (version 2) | ecosystem: Environmental > Aquatic > Marine > Oceanic | place: Pacific Ocean | collected 2010-02-08 | reverse complement strand
CATTAGTATAAGGACCTCCTGATATAAGAACGTTACCTAGTGAGTCTTGAATATCCCAAGTAGTCTCTGAAGGATATTGATCTAAGTTTATATTAATCAAAGTATTTTCACAATAACCTTGACTAAATAATAAGCTTGGTATTAATAGTATAAGAAAAAGTAGACTACGCACAATTACATTTTTTACATAATCCTAAACAAACTTTACCAAAAGTTATTTTACAAACTAATTTACATATTTTTTCTTTCATAATTTTATTTAAAAGTCACTCATTAATAATTCATCTATTACCTCTTGCATTTCTTTTCTAGTAGCTTTCATGCTAAAAGATATATCTGCTTGAAATCTTTTTACTTCTTCACCATCTTTAAATATAACTACAGTGGGTACTATAATTATTTCGTGTTTTTCTTGTATTTTAGGTGATTTAGCTATATCAACATATACTATATCACAGCCAGTAAGCTTTCCTATGTATGCTACCTTGTTAGGGTCGTTCCACTCAGCATTAAAATGTGTAACTACAATTTGCGAGCTAGCGTTTAAACTAAATACTGCAAGAAGTATTAGTAATAATTTTTTCATTTAATTTATCTTTCATTTAATCTATCTATTTTATCTTCCATACGTCTAATATCTATTTTAAGCTCGTCAACAGCTTTTTCTGTATTTTCAATAGATAGTCTAATATTTTTATCCTTCATCATAAATTCCATTTTCGTAACATCGGGCTTAGGTAGTTCTTTTGCCTCAGCTATATCTGCTTGTAAAGCAAACCACATACCAATAATAGTTACCATGGCAAAGCCAACAGCTATCATTGTTTTTATACTTATATTAAACCCCGTGTTTTCATTCAATTCTTTTGCCATTTTCTTAGTTTTGAGTATAGTTAAAAGATTACGTAGTTTACTCCAAATTTAAAGTCGTACCACGTTCTATTCCAATATTTGTTGTATTTACTTTCTATAAAAGTTCCTAAAGACTTGTTTAGCTTATAGCCAAATATAATACCACCACTGTAATCTAGCCATTGACTACCCTCGTACTTGTGATAAGAGTAATCGTTACCCCCGTCTAAATGATAAGGCATTATATTAGCCCAAGTGTGTGTCCAAAAAGATTTAGTGTAGTGATAATAATCAAAGCCTAAAACAAAAGAGTGTTGTATAATACGATCTAACTCATTACGTTTTTGCTCTGTATAATCTGATAACATAGTTGGTATTACAACCTCTTCCCAAACCTCTTTGCTTGTAGCAACGAGTTCTCCACTAGGAGAAAAATACTCACTAGCAGCTACGTTTACATTGTAACCTTCCTGTAGCGCTAGGTAAGTGTAATGTATATTGCCATTGCCAAGCATCCACTCTGCTAAAGGATCGTAACCATATGGTTCAGATAACCTTTGAGCAAGCCCAGCGTTGAAAGACAATTTGTCATTAGCTTTATATCTATACCTTTGTGATGTTTCAAAGTATTTAATATCAGCAAAACCATCTTCTAGGTATTCGCCTTTTAATATATACTTATCATCTACAAATCTTATAAAGTGATGCTGATCTAAATATTCATTACCTTGTTGTCTTGTATAATCTACTTCAAATAAAAATTCTAAGCCACGAGCTTTACCCACGTTAGCACCGTCTGACCATGATTCTTCTGTACCATCGTAAAAAGTTTGTGCTCTGTTTTCGTAACCAAACCTAGCAATTTTACGTATACCTAAAGCTAAGTTGTAGTCGTATGGCGTTTCTACTGTAGATGTTTCTAAGCCGTTAGTAACGGAAAACACATCTACATCTGATATAGAATTACCACCGTTAGCTGCAGCATAAAACGTAGCAAATTTAAAATACTTTTTAAAATCTTGCGAACAACACTTTTTTGGTGTTGAACAAGCTATTAAAGTTACACATATTATTATTATTAGTTTTTTCATTTAGGTCTTTTTTTAGCGTAATTTTTACTAGTTTTTTTGTTTTGTTTATTCTTTTTAGGATTTTTTATTCCTTTAGAAGCTTCTCTCATTCTATCATCAACACCAAGACCCCATCTATCCCAACCAAGAAACAAAAACAGTCTTTGCCAAGCTGAGTTATTGTTGTCTAAAACTTCTTGTACGTTTTTAGTTTTGTTTAATAATCTATCTGTAGGTATGTTAGTGCTTGCTTGAATAAATTTAGCGCTTACATCCCACACGGGGTTGTTTATATCTGTCAAAGGCACAACACCAATTTGTTTTTTATTAAACTTCCATGTTCTTTGTGCTTTAACTAAAAGCCTAGCCTTGCTTCCTAGTGGAGGTGACACATTGAGAACTTCAACTAAAGGGCTTGCCTCTGTCATACTAAAACCTTTTTTATCCTCAGCAATCAAGGCTAAAGTATAATTTTTTAACATTGAAACTAAAGCCCCGTAAACACCTGTTCCTCTAAGTATACTATCAAGAACACCGTTTAGTAATCTTTCTACTTTAAACTTATTTCTCTCTACAGTTTCTTCGTCCTCGTCTTCATCAAACATTAAGGCAAACAAAGCCGTTTGTAAACTAAAAAATATAATGTTTTGAACAAGACCATAATACAAAACACTTGAGAAGTTAGCCATATTACTTTTAGTTAAACTGTTGTAACCAGCGGATCTTCTTCCTTTTATTATATCTAAAGCTGCTTTTTTCTGAAGCCTAGTCATTTGCATAGGAGTGTTTCCAAAAGCTAAAAGAAAGTGGCCCAATAAAGAAGCTTGCTGTTGTGAAATCATATCAGGTCTAGAAGACTGTTGAGTTTCTTCAGCTATTTTCATAAAATCTTTCATAGCTTTTTCTTCTGCATTTTTCTTTGTCATGCCACCTTTCATTAAAGACTTTACTCTATTTCTGTAAAAAGCAGAACCACCCAAAGCTATAGCAAAACTATCAGCCATTTTAGTAGGTAAAAACCCTTTTTCTAATATATAAGCTATCATAGCGCTAACTTTGTTTTTAGACTTTTTAACAGACTCAAGCATTTCAGCAGCGTTTAAATCTTGCTTCATACCAGATCTTCTTTGCTGTAGGTAATCAGAATTAAACAAGAAGGTAAAGTCTTTTACAAACTGAGGAAAATTTGCGTAAGCAGACCCAAACTTAAACAAGTTGTTGTCAGTCATGTTTATAAAGTTAACAAAAGATATTGTTTGTAAAACCGCAGATCTTCCGTTAAAAAACATTATAGTACCAACGCCTTTGTTTATAAAGTTAAGAGCAGCATTAGTTAACCTATTTAAACCTCTTGGTCTACTAGTACCCGTCTTCATTCTATATAACATGTCTTCTAGTGCTTCTCTAAAGCTAGAACCGTAAGCAGCTTCTATCTTATTTAGATTTTTCTCACTAAATATTTGATCAACGTTTTGTGACCATTCAGTTAAAAACTCAGCTCTTGAAACCTCTTGAGTCAACCTATGAAGATCAGCGGCAATATTTCCAACGCTCCAATTTTCTATTGGCTCTACGTAACCTTTTTCTAATTGAGTTATTCTGCTTAGAGCTAATGAAAAAACTTTCATTTTTTTATTGCTTTCAACTAAATCTACTAATTTTTTTAAATCAATTTCTGACAAGCCAGGAATTTCGTAACCAGCAGAGTTCCACAAGTAAACTCTTATAGCATCACCATTACTAAAATCTTTAACTTTAGATTTTTTACCAAGATTTTTAACAACATCTGGGTATGCTTTTCTTACAGCTTTGTATTCGTTATCAACCCTTTGCCTTGCTGTATTAATTTTTAAATAAGCCTCATTGTATTTATTTAGTAAAGCATCTTCAAAAAACTTTCTATGTGCCTCTCCCTTTTTACCTTTACCCATAAAGTTGTAAAGTAAACCAACAAAATCTTCAGCCCCTGGTGGTACAAATGGTCTAAACTTACCTTTACCTTTACCTCTTTTAACAGCTTTAACCTTGCCAAAGTCTTTTTTAGACTCTATACCTGTCACGTCTTCAAGTATGTCGTTGAATTTTTTATCTAAGCTAAAACTAAAATCAACTTTAGCTTGTTGTACTTTTGATTTAACATCGAACTGATCTAGCATATTTTGTACAGCTTGTACATTTTGTATTGCATCATCAGCAAAATAAAAATCATTATAACCTTCAGCAGCTTTATCAGCTATCCAAAGCGCCTTTGCTTCAGCTGTTGAGTTTGCTAAACCAGTTATATTTTTTAGCGGTATGTTTAAACCGTTGGCTTGTAAAAAAGCAAATATAGCTGGCGCAGCTTCTGCAGGTCTAGCAGTTAAAACAAACATATTTTTATTTCCAAATTTGTTTTGAAGCTTTAAAGCTTTTTGAAATAAAGGAGCTATTTTACCGTCAACAACATCATTAAACTCTGAAAAGTCCCATTGATAACCTAAGTCTGATAAGTCTTGGTAAGTACTAGCGTACTGCTCAGCATTTAACTTACCTTTAACACCTTCTAAGGTTGTATATCTAATCATAGACTTACTAGTAGCTAAAGTGTCGTCAAAATCTAAAACAGTTATTCCTTTTGTTTTTCTGTTTAAACCTTTAGAAAGTTTATAAGCTTTACCTATTATTTTGTAAGCCTCAACAGTAAGAGGAGATTCTAGTTTTAAAAGTTTTCCAGCTTCTACAAAATCTTTACCTTTAAACTCTTTATCTGTTCCCTTGTGTTTAGGGTCTAAGCTAATTAAATAATCAAGATTACTATGACCAAAAGTAAGCATGTTGTAGTATCTATCACCATACATAGCAAGTCTAGATCTTAAACCAACAGTTGTTAAAACGGTGTCCATTTTAGATGGTATTATAGCAACCTCATAACCAGACCAAACAGATTTATCTAGTTTACCATTTTTAACGTAGCTAGAAAGTATTCTAAGGGTCATAGCAACCTGAGGTATCATGTGCTCATACTCTAGTTCAGAACCTCTTTGATCAACAGGAACTTTTAAAGCTCCAGAACTAATGTATGCTAAATTAGCTGCTTTACGCATTATACTCTTCATACCAGCACCCATACTTGTTACCAACATTCCAATGTCAACAAAATCTATATTGCCGCTTTTATTAAATACCTTATCAAACGCAAAGTCTAAAAATCCTTCAATATGTTCTCTAGCTTCTTCTGATTGTTTTTTTCTTCCTTTATAATCTCCATAAGGATCATTTAAAGCTGCCTTACTATTTTCAGGGTAAGATTTTCCAAATTTGTATTTTTTCTCAATTGCTCCAGCGTTTAAAAGCTTGCCAGCGCTGCTATACACATCAACTCCGTTTATTTGACCAAGTAGGTTTGCAACAAAATCACCTGAGTTACTAAAGTATTGTTTTCTGTTTTTTGGTGGATCTCCTAATTTAATTGTTCCATCTTTAAGAATTTTACTTGTTGACTCTCTATAGTCTTTAACGTACTTAGCCCACTCTTTATTAGGTATTAAGCTAAGCTGTCCGTTTTCTTCAACTACAATTCTACCATCAGCAATTTTACTTTGGCCTTGTAACATGCCTTTAAAATACTTTTGTGCAATAGAAACAACAGTGTTAACGCTTACTCCTTTTTTAATTAAACCGTTAAAATATTCTAAAAACAAAGCTCTGTGCTTTATAATTCTTTTTATGTCTAAAAACTCACTTCCAAGCGTTGTTGCAACTTTTTTATCTCCAACAAGTTTAAACTTAGGCATTAAACCTTCTGATTTTAAAAAGTTTGCTATAGCTACTTCTTCATTTTGATATTCGTAAAACTTATTAATATACTTATCTAAAGTTAATGGCACTATAACTCTTTTTGACCCAACACCTCTGTGTGTTTGTAGTATAACGCTATAACCTTTAATAACTCCAAAAATTTCTTTAGCTATTGTTTTTTTGTCTTTTTTGCTTAACGTATTTTTAAAAGATTTTTCTAGCGTGCTTTCAATTGATTCAATGCTTCCGTCAAAGTTTTTAGAAACGTTTAATGAAAACTTATCTCTACCAGTTTCAAATATTACTTTACCTTCTTCGCTAGCACCTTTTGAAAACCTAAATGGCGCCTTACCATCGTTAAGTGCTTGTGATATTAAGCTGCTAGGGTTTTGTTCAACCTCTACAACCGCTTGATTAACAAATAAAACAACATGCTCCATTACCGCAGCTCTAATTCTAGAACTAGTATTGTCTTCTTTTTTGTAAAGATTATCCGTTGATCCTTTTGTTTCTGTTATACCAAAAACACCAAGTATAGCTGATTTTCCAGGGTTTTTAATTTTTCTTTGTATTTTTAAATTACTAGGTCTTTTGGCTTTTGTTTTAACTTCTACTATATTACCTTGCTTGTCTTTGACAATGTCAGGAGTTTCTAGCTCTTCATAAAAAACATTTTTTGGTTCTTTTAGTTTGTTTTTCTTTGTAGGTCTTTCAGTCATCAAAACGTTAGTAGTACCAGTAGATTTGTTTTCACTGTTATAACCTTGAGGAAAGTTACCAAAAACAAAATTGTAGTTAAACTCTATTCTTAACTGACTATTTTTAATGTCAGTCTTTGTTAAGTTACCAGGTTTAGGTTTTATACCAAAAAACTTAAACACCATATCAATAATTTCTTGTGGTATAACACCTCTTACATCTTTGTAACTATTTAAAGAAGTTATGTCAATCTTACCAGCTTTTATTAAAGCTACAATAGCTACGTGAATTTCTTTTGCAGTAACAGAGTATTTTGTTTTATCGTTAAAAGGCGTTACCCAAGGATATTCATACAGCTTTATATTTTCACCTTTTGACTCTTCTTTCTTTTTAGTTTCAGAAGTTAATTGTTTATCACCTTTTTCTTCAGCTACTTTTATAGAGAAAAAACCAGGTATTTGCCTTGCTGCTGCGGGTATTCTTAAAGGAATTAAACCAAACAAATGTGTAGTTAGCTTTGCTTTCAATGGGTTCCACGTGTTAACCATAAAAGGTACTCCATTTTCATTTTCAATACCTAGCGTTAAATTTGTTATTAAATCATTTCTTAAAGTATAATCTTTAACACCATCTTCGTTTGTTCTTACACCAGCTTCCTCTGTTAATTTAAGCTTTACATGCTTTAAAGTAAACAGCTGCCACTCTAAACCAACTTGATAACCTATTATAAGTTTTTCATCTTTACTTAACTTACTCCACTCTGCAGCTTGTTCTTCAACGTCTAGCTTAGAAAAATCTTTTACATCATGTGACAGTTCCATAGCTTCATCTAAAGCTCTGTCAGAGTTTGCAAACAACTCATCTTTGTTTTGCTTTTCATCTTCAATAGGTTTTGAAAACCTATAACCAAGCCCTTGTTTGTCAGCTTTTTTAATAAGTCTGTTAAAGGCATTAGCTTGTTTAAGCATTGCTCCTTCTGGTTTAGCTCCTTTTCTAGCTAATTCAACAGTGGCAGCGCTTAACCTATTGTTAACAATTTCACTATTGTAATCTTTAAGAAAATTAAAAACATCTCTACCGTTTCTAAATCTAATTTTTCGTAAACCTATGTGGTTTAAAACTCTTCTTATAAGATCACCTATTTTAGTAAACACGCTTTCATTAAATTGTATGTCACCAGATCTTATAGCGTCTGTAAACAAAGTCAAAGCTTCTTCAGCTTGTTCAGACTCGCTTTTATTTCTATATGACTGTAATCTTTTTAACATTTCACTAGACTGCACCATAGCAAAATCAATAGAGTTTATATATCCTTTTAAAGCATTACCCATAGCCATAGCTACTTGTGGGTTTTTTTGCAAAGTTTCAGCAAGAACGCTATGCAATAATTCGTGAGCAGCAACACCAACATTACCGTTACCAGCTGCAACATCAACGTTTATATATAAATTACCATCACTTCTTGAAATAAAACCTTCAGAAGATTCCATCTCTTTTACTAAGTTATTTAACTCTTCGTTTTGTAAAAAGTTTTCGTTTTCAGCAATTTTACCATTTAAAATAATCTTACCATCTTCTAGTGTGTATACATCATTAACACCATCTTTTTTGTTTTGTTTGTTTACACCAGCTAAAATATCCATTATAGCTATGTTTCTAACATCTTTTTTATCTATGTTTTTAATTATTCTAGGATTTTTCTTATAAATTTTATCTAAAATCTTTTGAACTTTTTTTGATTCTTGTTCTAATATTTCTTTAGCTACATCAAACGTGATTTCATTTTTTTCATTTGAAAGCTGTTGTATTTCTGATTCTAACTTTTGCTTTTGCTCTTGTTGACCTTTAGTAAATGTAGATCCGCTTTTCATTTCGTTTTTAACATCTTCAAGTTGAGACTCAAGTTCTTGAATTTTTTCATCTATATTTAAAACTTTTTCTCTTTCAACAGAGCTTAACTTGTTTAATATTTCTAGCTCTTTTCTTCTAGCTCTATCAGCTCTGGCCCTGTCAAACTCTGATCTATCAAAATTACTATTTTTATCAGCAGCTTGTAAAGCATCTTCAGTTTCAAAAAAAGCAACAGGGTTTCCAGTTACTTTGACTTTTTTATCACCTAAAGTATTGTTTTTAATAGCAAGATCAAGATCTTCTTTAAACTCTGTATAAGAATCATACCTTTCGTAACCTATCATTAAAGTTGGTGGTTTTTGACCTGTAACAAGCTGATGACCCATGTTTATACCTCCAAATGCTACTTGAGCAACGCCAGTAATTGTAAACATGTCTTTAATAAAGTCTAGGTCTAAACCTTCCATTGCTGGTCTACCCATTATAACGTTAGACAAGGGTTGATTTATAACCTCTTCAAAAACCTCTCCTATTATTCCATTCCAACCAACTTGGTTTTTCATGAAATGACTTTTAGCTTGTAAACCTGAAAGACCTTTTTTATGAAGGTAATATCCTAAACTAGCTCTTTTTAACCACTCAGGGTTTTTTAAAACGTTTCTTTTAAAATACTTACCAAACATAGGTATTAACTCACCCATACGCTCTGTAGTAAACTCAGCGTATGTAACACCTGCTGCTCGCCAAGCAGATGTAAAAACACTATTGTCTCCTGTTGGATCTTTAAAACTTGTTGTAAACTCTACGTTTCCAAGATCTAACTCCGCAGGGTCTTTAGTACCTTTCATAACACCGTCTAACAGGTCCACAATTTCATCACCATCGCTAGTAAAAACAAACTCCATTTCAGGCGTTAAATTTTCTATAAAATGTTTAACATATTGTTGTGGATTTGCAGATGCTTGAGCTGCTGTTCCCATAAGCCAAGAAGTGGCATTTATTGCCCTTTCAGAAACTCTTTTTTTCATAGCACTTCTACTAGTTCCTTTAACACTAGCGTATTTTGCTTTAGTTAAAATATGTTTGTTAACACCTGCTTTCATAGAAGCTTTTAAAGAAGCTCTAGTAGCTGTAAAAGTACCACTAGTAAATATAAACTCCCCTACGTAAGGTATCATGTCAGCAAGCATACTACCTCTTCTGTAAGAAGGTGATAAATCTTTTACTCTAGCGTTTGACTGTTCTCTTAGTGCATATATGTTTAACGCTTCTTTTTCAGCTTCACTAAGCGTTTTAGGATCTCTTTTAGAAAGCTTATACACATCATAAATATCCATGATACCAGGAAGAGCGCCTACAAAAGGAACGTAAGTATGGCCTCTTTTATTACTAAACCCTTTGTAAAAGTTATACACAGCATCATCACTAAATGACTCTGGGTTGTTTAATATATCTTCAGCAAACTTTTTAATTTTTTCTAGTGATTTAACTTCACTAAAAGCTTTTTTCATTGCAGGTGTTTCAACAATAAGCTCTTCATACTCACCAAGGTTTTTTGGATCTTTGTATGCTTCTTCTATGGTTTTATTAAAAGCTGAATTAGCTTCACTTATTTTTATGTCTATACCTTCAGAAGCATTTTTAGCAAAGTCTCTAATTGAAAAAGCACTCAAATTACCAGCTTCGTCAAAAGCTATTTTTTGATAATAATTAGCGTAAAACTCTTGCTGTAAACTTTCTACTTGTTCTTTGTCCATGTGCTGTAGTAACCCTCCAAACCTATCGCCAACTCCTTCAGTCCATATATTATCTATAACGTTTCTTTTTTGATCAGCTGGTAAAATCATAAAACCTATATCGTCTAAAACCTTATTAACTTGATCGTAAACTTTTTCTAACTTGTTAGGTACTTTATATGTGTCCTCCCACTTTTTCATAGCTTCAACAACATTTTTTTGATACTTGACCGCTATTTTTTCTTGAACTAGACGCATTTCAAAATTAGCCATTTTATAAAACTGTGCAGAAATTTCTCTTTGGGTATAACCATCAAACTCACCAAGATATTGTCTTCTTGTAAACTTTTCTAAAAGTTCTTTTTCTAAAAGACTATTTTTTTTACCAACCTCTTCACGCATTTTTTCTTCTTGCTCAAGCATAACAGAAGAAAATTGATTTTCAAAATCTTCATTTCTTTTTTTAGCGTTAACTTCTACCTGCTTAACAACATGAGCTTGATAATCAAAAACGTCGTAATCTATACCGTCGTCGTTATCTATAGTCAATTTGTTATCACCTTTAAGAGGATAGTAACGAGTGTTTCGTCTGTTTACTTCTTGTTGTCTTCTAGCTGTGTAAGCCGTGTAACCTTGTTCTTTAACTTTAGAAAGCTCTTCATTGCTTAGTATTGAGTCATAAAGCTTTTTCTTTTTAAGATCAAAGTTTGCAAACCAAAGTTTAGCATTAAACTTGTTAATATCATCTGATGACATGTAGTTTAGTTTTCCTGCTACATATTTTGGGTGATCTTTACTATACGTATAGTTTTCAGTATTACGTTTTTTTATGTTTAAGTTTCCGCCATCATAGTTCATTGAAGAGGTTTCGCCAGAATGAAACTCCATACCATCAATGCTAACACTAGCACCTCCCTCGTACTTTGGTTCTATTTTAACTATTTTGTTTTCACCCTCAACGTATCCACTACCTGAAGCTTTTTCGTTCTTTTTTATTTCTAAATTTGTTTCTTCAACAGTATTACTAACACTTTCTTCAATTTCTTTATCACTTAAAGGAATTCCTTGAGATTCTTTTGTCAACTGATCAACATAAGCACCAGAGTCTTCTGGCGCACCGGTTGTAACGGCTTCTGACGTGTTATCAAACGTGTTGAACAAATTACTAATAGCATTAAAGCTTGAATAGTTTTCTGTTGGGTTGTTTTCAAAGTTTTCTCTAGTATCTGTTTCAGACTCTGGAGTAACGTTTTCTGGAACTACAGTTACAGGAGTAGTATTATTAACGGTGTCTGTGTTGTCCGAGTTTTCTGTTGTTTCAGCATTGTCATCACCATCATTTAATGGTATTGTATTTATGTCTGGATTAACACCTTCAACATCATAATCAACACCCTGTATTGGATTGCCAGCTATATAATCTCTAGCTTTTTGCCCTAACTCAGGAGGGTAAGCATCTGGATCGTCTTCTTCAGATTCGTCAATAACTTCATAATCTTCATCTTCTACACTAAGCGAGTTTAACAAATCAGCATCCGCACTATTAACACTACCATCACCATCGTTACTTTGGGTTTGAGAATTTGGACCATCTATAGTAGGTGTATTAATACTAGCGGTTCCTATATTAGATGTGTTTGGCAAAAAACTATCAACAATATCAGTTCCAAAACCTCCTCCTGTTTGACTACCCTCGTTATCACCCCCAACAGGCGTTTTGATAAAAGTTTCGTCATAAGAACCGTTGTTTTCTTGGAAAAACTCATCTATGTCGTTGTTGTTTCCTGAACTATCAACCTCATTAACACCGCCAACGTTGTTGTTTGTTTTTGTCTTGTCTTGGCTTATTCCTTGGTCAAGAGGATTTGGAAATTCTTGCATTCCAAGCGGATCGTACGTACCTTCAAAGTTTACAAAACTATCACCACCTTCGCTTGTTTGAGTAACACCATTTTCATCAACCGTAGTTGTAGGCGCGGCGTACTTATCGTGTTTTGGAGCAACATGTTTTGCATTTGCTTCACTTTCGTAAGGGTTTATATCTTTTTTTCTAAGAGTTCTTGAGTCTTGCTCATTTAAATACTCTGATGTCCAGTTGTTGTTTTCTGCCTCATAACCCAAACCAAAATCCATACCTAACTTCCAACCAAACTCTTCATTGTCTAAAACTTCGTTAAACTCTGCGTATGACTTAAATTTTTTCCCAGTTAAAGGGTTTGTCATTTTTAAAACGTAAGCGTCTACAGCATCCCTTGCTTTTTGACTTTCCGGTGTTGTTTGAAAAGCACCAACCCCACCACCAAACTCATATCTAATGTCATTTTTTTCTTTGTTAGAGAGCTTTTTATATTCTTCTATAGCTTCTTTTTCGGAGTATTTGTTTTCCTTTTTCCAAGCATCTAACCTTCTGTTTATTTTTTTTAAATCAGCGGTTTTTTCCTCAAAAACCTTAGCATCGATATTACCATTTTTTATAGCTTCCTCGTTATCTTTGTTGAATTTTTTAATTCTTTTCTTTTCTTCTTTGTTGAATTTTGCAACTGCTTTTGGACCTCTAGATCTATCTTTAGCCCAATCAGGGGCACCTTCTTTTACGTAATGAAAGTCAGTTTCAATGTCTATATTAGCAAGCAGGGCGTTAGCACCTTGAGGTGTTATGTCAGGGTACTTTTCTCTTATTGCTTTAAGAGCATAGTTTCTAAGCTCATCTACAGAAGGTTTAGCCATATTATCGTTGTATTATATTTGAAGAATAATTTTGAGAGCTTTGCATACCTAATTCCTCTGCAAAAACTTGTCTAAGTACTTCTCGTTTTTCATTTTGATCATACTCATTTTTGACTGTCCAAGAACCGTTAACCCATTTTTGAACTTCTATTTTACCTCTCCCGTTTATTATAAATTTAGTATTAGCATTGTTCAATTTTAATAAATCATCTTCGTAAATTTCTCCACCTTGATTGTCCATAGCTTCAAAAAACCCATCAACAGCCTGTATAGTTGCTTGATTTGTTTTTTCAATATTTGACATTTCTCCGTAACTAGGAGAGTTTTGGTTGTGGTGGTTTTCAGCTGCTAAATTTAATTTGCTATTTACCCATGTGCGTATCTCGTCTTCGTTTTCTCTATAATTAGAACCACTAGACCTTAACATGGCAAAAGCATCTTTTTCACTAAGCTTGTATTCTTCAGCGTAGATTTGAGCTAGAGTTTTATTATTTTGAGAAAATGAATTGTCAAAAAGAGCTGTTTGAAGCTTATCGGTAGTGTCTATTGTGTCTGTTATAAGTTTTTTAGTTTCGTTTTCAACTAAGTTGTAGTTTTTGTTGTCATTAGAATTTTTACCTATTTTTTCTAATTGACCAGAAAAACCATCAGCTTGAGCATCATCTTTTACTCTTATGTGTTTGTCAAGATCTGAAAGCTTAACACCATCCATTTGCCAATCTTTTTCGTAACCCTTACCTTCCATTCTTTCTTTTTGTAAATTTAATGCTTTCATTTGTGTTTCATCACCATCAGCTTCTGCTTTATCATATTTTTTTTGCCATAACTCTTTTTGATTAGGAACACCAAAAGGCATTGTTTTATTCCAATTTTCTATTCCATCTTGTTCTGTTAAATGCAAATTCTTTTCATCTTTATCAAAATAAACCATATACTCACCTTGATCATTTTTACCAATAGTGTACTTGTTAGTAATTAACATGTTTAACATATCTTGATCAGCACTCTTAGAGTAGTTGTTAGATAATTTGTTTTCGGCGTGGTCTTTTAAAATAGTGCCTATTTCTGATTGCATAGAAATTAAATTAGCACCCTCCATTTCTAACTTTCTTACAAGTTTTTTATCGCCATTAGCTCTTGCCGTAGCTATATCAACACCAAGTCTATCAAACTCACCTGTAGTCCATTCTCTAGCTTCTTCAGACATAAGATCAACTCCAACAGCATCTGCTGAAAGATTTTCAGAAGCCTCCATAGCGTCTTCATTTAGTTTTACTGTAAAAGCTTCTTGCGTAGCCATTACTTTACCAAGCTGATTAACTATGTCTGCTCCAGCGTCGTAGGAGTTAGCATTAACCATAGCTTGATTTGCAACCATTAAGTTTTTATTTGCCATATTTTTCTTTTTTTATCTATAAGGTATGTCTTTGTTAAAAAATGCGTTTATGTTATGAGCGCCGGTAGCTGTGCCAGCGTATCCAGTCAAAGCACTACCAACACCGCCAATTAAAGCTTTTGTTGCTGCGTTTTTAGCGTTTTTAGCAGCCGTAGCTCTTTGCATAGACATTCCGTATAAAGTTTCTGTTCTTCCTTGTTCCATTCTTTGAGTTTCTCTAGCGCCCCTAGCTTCATATAGTTGATTTTTAGAATCTTGACCTGCTTCAAGCGTGTTTAGTTTCATTTGAGCCATTGTTGACGCTTTTTGATTTGCAGCTTCTTGAAGACCTATACTAGCAGAAGCTTCTTGTCCTTTTTTAACTTTTTGATTGTAAACTGTTTGCGCTAAACCAGCAACTCCAGACCCACCAGCTGAGCCCTTTAAAGCATCTAAAACATTAACATCTCTTTGTGCTTGTTGGTTAGCTTTAAATTCAGCTTGTTTAAGATTTACAGTTAAATCTTCCATAGGGTTTTCCATATTAGTATACGGGTTAGATAAGTTTTCGTAAGGATTACTAAAATCTAAATTCATATATTGCTGCTTCATTTCTCTTCGCTCAGCGTTAGCGGCTTTAAGTTCTCTTCTTCGTTTTTTTCTACCGAACAAGCTACCAAGCACTTGAACACCTGTAGTTACTAAAAGTTTTGTTGTTACTGGATCTAATGCCATATTAATTTCTTTGTATTATAATTACACTTATTTTGTCTTATTTACTACTAGCGCTTATTTCTGCGCCTACTGAAAACAACTCAGCTTGTGAGCTTGAATCGTTCTTCATTTCAACCTCTGCGTAGTAACCTCTGACACCAGAGGTATTTATTCTTGTGTCTTTACCAAAGAATACATAATCACCAGCAACAGGTAGTAATTCTGTTCCAGTTGTTTGTACTCCTATAGTATATGTTGTTAGCTCATCTTCAGCACTAGGATTTGTCAATGCTATACACTCACCTAGCCTAACTACATCACCTATTTGTTTACCTGTAGAAAAATTTACTTTACAAAAGTATATAATATCCCAAGCGCCAGTGTCTGGAGTGTCTTCAGTGTCACTAGCAGCTGTGGCTAGCTTTGCTGTTAAAGAAGGATTTATTGGTAAGGGTAGTTTTATATCTATTCTAGGCATGTTTATTTATTTTATCCTGCAGCTATATTAATTGCTACCGTTGTAGAAACAGCAGCATGATGTGGATCTTCAACCGTGTATTGAAAAGAGGTGTTTTGACTGTTTCCATCACCTGGTCGGTATTGTAAATTTTTAGCTGTAGCATGTAGTGTGTTGTTACTACTTAAAGTTTGACCACTACAAGTTATAGTTTGTAAATTGTTTTGTGTATCTGTATATCTAAATTGGCCATGCTGAGGCATTACTGTAACTTTAAAAGTAATTGTGTCACCTTCAGGGTCAGTAGCAGTAGGTGTAAAAGTAGTATAGTTTGCAGCTTCTTCAGCGCTTATACCTACAGGACCTGTGAAGGTAGGTGTTGGTGCTTGGTTAATGCCTATTATGTTTGCAACATCTAAAGAGCACGTTTTAGCAACTGTTCCAAATTTATTAAAAACAACATCACCAGTAACGTGAACAGCTGAATGAAAAGTTAAAGTTGTACCACTAGCTATTGTACTGCTTTGGGTTAAAGTAACAGAAGCCCCACTTACAGCTGTTACAAGCGTAGAGTTTTCACCAGTATGAGTTATACCATTACCAGTTACGCGCATACCCTTAACTATGCTGTTGTTAATTGCGTTTAAAGTTATTGCTGTTCCAGTTGTTGCGCCAGCAGTAACACCTGTTTGAACGGGGTATATTTCAGCTGAAAGATTTATAAAAGAAAGTTTAGTACCACCAGCAAGTCGCAAAGTACCATCGTTTTGTGGAAAACCAGTAAAATCGTCTTGGTCAAACGTTCCTACATATTTTAACGGAGCAGCATCTGACTGTGATGTTACATACCAATGAAAACCTTTAGTACCACTATTTGTAGTAAAAGGCCACTCAGAAAGTCTAATAAGATTACCAGTAACTAAAAAATCACTTGCAGACTCTATAGCATTAACGGTTACAACTGTTGGTATGTACTGTTGTATTGTTATTACTGTAGGAGTGCTCATGGTTAAAAAAGAGTTGTTAGCTCTTTGAGTCATTGTAATAGTAAACGTTTTATTTGCCGCTGTAGATGGGAAAGTTAACAATTCTTGATAAACTCCTCCGGCTGGTATTGTAACAGTCCCAGCACCTCCAACTCTTATAGATGAATTATTTCTTTTAAAATCAAGAGTTAAATCGGCAGCCGCGTTGTTGGCGTCACCTTCATCTCCGTATATTGATAAAATTCTATTTGTACCTGCAGACTTTATCCAATGTGTAGAGCTTAAATTGTAATTATATATTTTACCTATAGAATTAGCAATGTCAAGTTCTGCCTTTGCTACAAAAGAAATAACATCTCCCACAACTTCTTTTAACGGATGTGTGTACGTTACAACAAAGCTTCTAACTGTTAAGTTAGCGCCAGCAACAGATCCAGTATCATTAACAACAATACTATAGCTATTTCTATCACTTACACCAGAAAGATCAATAGAGGGTGTCTTAGTAAATATATGCCCGGCAACCACTGTAAATGTTTTTGTAAATGAAGTTGTAGTTAATGGTGTTCCGGTTACAGAATACGAAACTAAAGTATTTTCAGTACAATTTAAAGTAGATGTTTTTATTTTTCCTGCCATGTTATGATTGAGTTAAAGTTGGTGTTACTACAAATTTACATATAGAGTCTATATTCCAAGCTGGCATTGTACCTACAACACCTATCCTAACTCTAACAACATTGGTGTGTAATCCTTGATGTGCATTACTAGCCGTCCAAACACCACTGTTTATGTAACCGTCTTCTTTCGTTACAGCTCTCATTAGATTTAAAGGGTCTGAAGGTGTTGTTACTGTTACACCACTTGCTTGAACAGCCCATTTAGCACCGTTTACAATTAAAGGGTGTACATAAAAAGCAACTTGATCGTTTCCACCACTATAAGCGTCGTTGTTTATTGTTGTGTCTGCCGCGTTTGTAACTGAAGTTTTAAATGTAGTAACTGTAGCATCGTTTGGTGATGTGTTTATTCTAAATTTAGGAGATCTTGGTTGTTCTTGAGGAGTTACCATTACAGATATATTGTCAATTACACAAGCTACATTTTTACCTTTAAACAAAGATATATTGGTGTTTTTAGTAACTGTCCAAGTGTGTGATATAACACCTGTTGAATCTATTCTTGCCGACGCTGGCAGTCCTGCGCCAATAAAACCAACTGTTTTATTACTTGAGTTTGATGATATTGTTATATCTGCTGTTATAGTATAAGTTTCTCCAAATATTAAATCATTACATATATTTCTTAAATAGCGAAGCCCAGAAACAGCTGTACCTGTAATTTTAATTGCTGAATTAACTGTAAATCCTGAGTTTACGTGTGTCTCACCTATAGCGCCTGGGTTACCACTTTCACTTGTTGGATAAGAATTACTACCAGAACTACCAAAAATTCCTCCAACTAAAGTAACTGTTGGATCTGGTGACTCTGGAGCGTATGCAAAAACTGTGTGCGTATATCTAGTAGCATGAGCTCCATCACCAACAGAAACCCCACTAGTAGGTATTGTTCCTAAACCCTGCATGGTAAACTCTTTAGTATCTACGTTTGTGTCAGTTGTTGCGACACCTATAATGTTATTAAACCATTTACCTTCTTTTTCTTTAAACTCTATAATTTGACCAGACTGATCAGATGTCTCTACAGAGTCAGCATACCAACCATTAGCTACTAAAGCAACGTTGTCATCGTCATTGCTATAAACCCTAGAAGATGTTCCCTCGTAGTTTAGTGTATTAAAGTTTTTAATTAAAGCTGGTTCATCGTTAAATATAAGTTTTATAGAAGAATCGTATTGAACTCCATAAAAATAATTTCTTAATAAGTTTTGGTTGTGTTGATAAAGCTCGCCTTCAAAAATAGTATAATAGTCACCGCTTACTGAAAATCCGTTTTCAGGTAAAAATGACTTTAAACTTGTCCAGCCGTCTGTTCTTTCTGCAAAACTAACTGTTTTTGAATTTAAAGTTAAATTGTAAGTATCTTTATCTTCATCATAACTTCCAACTATATTATCAGCATTAGATAAGTTTTCTTTAAAAAACGTTGACATACCTTTATCAGATATGTTTGTTATACCATCACCAGAAAGTCTTAACACAGCATTTCTGTTTTTATCTGTGTAGTAAACTCTATAACCATAACTTGCAAAAGACTCTGGATTTTTAGATATACCAAACTCACCAGCAAAAGGAATTGTTTGCCCTAAAACCTTATTAGTTGCTGTTACGTTTGTTTTACCATCAGCATTAAACAAGGCGTCTTTATTTGCCAGTACTTTTAAGGTTTTGTTTTCACAAAAAGCTATTACGTTTGTGTTTCTTGTAAAAAGTTTTTGTATTGATCCATATGAAGGATTTAAATCTTTTGTTATACCTTCAGCCATTATAAACTGGTTGAGGTTGTTAACAGAGCTTGCACCGTTGTATATTCCTGAAAATATTATTCCACTAGGTTTTGTTTCTTCTTCGTACTGACCCATAAATGTAGTAGAAACTCTAGGTCCATTATCTATCATTGACTTGTTAAAAGAGTCTTTTATTCTATTAGACTCAACGCCATTACCATATGAATAGCAGTTAAACCAATTTAATGGTATTTTGTAGTAAAAATTGTTTCTTGTCGTGCTTATGTAGTTACCACCGTCGTTTTCGCTTTCTGGTGGTGCTATGTTTGGTGCTTGTACAGTGTCTCTTATATACAGCTTTTGTTTAAACTGTGCGTTACCATTATCATCTTTAGTAAAAACAGTTACAAAAGAACCAGCATCAACAGTTTTGTTTTGTTCTGTAAAAGGAGAGTTACCAGCTATGTAAAACCCAGGATCCATATTAATAGAGTCTATAACTACAATAGTACTTCCATCATCAAAAACTCCTGTAACAACGTTTCCATTAGGATCTATTGTAGAAGTTTCTACAAACATTCCTGTTTTTAATATTAAAGAACATTGTGGAGTTTCGTAATAAAGATTTAAATCACTACTTTGTTTTGGTTGAACTTCAAAAACAGCAGGACTAAAGCTATTAAAAGTTTGTTTAGTGCTTACTGGTTCTAAAATTTGTATTTCACAAGTATTGGTTTCAGCCATTGAATCAGCAAAACCATCAAAAGGAAATATTTTACCAGGATTAACTGTAGGACCAGTGTTTGTTTGATCTACTTCATTGTAATATCTTTGGCAAGGAGACCAAACAATATCTTTATCTAAAACCACATGTATTCTTGCTCCCATGTTGTGTCTTTTCATTTCTTGATTTTCCTCGTCAGCGTAAGAAGTGTGATTTTTAACCTCCATCAATACCGCTTTAGCAACAGTATATACAGTACTTGTAGGGTCTTGTGTCCATCTAAACTTAGTACCTATTTCTTTTAAACTTGTAAAAAGAGTATAATTTTCTGTTATATGCTCTCTAGGTGGTCCAGTTGATGGAAAATTACCTCCCAAACCACTATGCGCGCTACCCATATTCCAAATTCTAAAAGTAGCGTGCTTTGAACCAACTCTAAAACCACTTCCAGCGTGCCTATTGTGATGCCAATTTGGATTGTCTGACTCAATGTCTTCTATGCTGTTTGGTCCATGAAATCTTTGTACAAAGCTAAAAGCTTGGTCAATACCCCATCTTTGACGACCAACAGAACTACCATTACCATCTATAAAGTTTAATGAACTTGTTCCATTGTAGGTAAAGCCGTTTCTCATAACACCTCTAACAATTTCAGTTTCAATAGCATCACCGTTTTTCTTATAAAGAGCTGGCCAAAATCTTAAATCTAACCTAGTATAAAAACGAACAGCATAACCGTCTTGCCAGCTACCGCCCCAATTAGGAGACCAGCGTAAAATGTGTAGTTTATCAGCGTTGCTAGTTCCACCACTAGGATTAGTTTCTTTTACATGGCCAAAAAAGTTGTTACTTGTACCATACCTTAGTTCAGTTCCAAAAGCTACTGGATTGTCTCCACCTCCAACAGCACCGTTTAAAGTGTCAAACTCTATAGTTTCACCAGTATTATTAGATGTGATGCTAGGCTCATTTATTGTATTTCTAAACCACTGTGGAAAAGCATTAAGACCCCAATCACCAACAGTAGCAGGGTCGTGTATCCAACTTCCTGCATTACTCCCAGATGAAGGCGTAGATGGATCATATGGAAAATGGTTGTGAGCTTGTTGTTGTAAAAAAGTAGCGTCCATGTAACCCAAAAGATTGCTATCAGCAGCGTTACCAACTTGACCGGTTTCGTCATAAGAATCTGTTGATATATAAACGTTTTGAATCCAATACATGTTTTGAGTAGTTTTAATACCAAAACTTGAACCGTCAGATCCAAAAACAGATGTTACAAAATCTTTTAAATTATCATCTTTTAATATTTTAATAAAAAACCTACCTTGAAACTCTTCGTCGTATCCTTTGTCTTCTTGCTCAAACAGCTCAAAGTATTCTAGATTCGCAGTAGAGCCAGTTCCATTAACAAAATTTATATCATTATCAAAAGGTTTTTTAAGTAAAATATCGTAAAAATCTTCTGCGTCTGCAAAATCACCATCATCATTAACATCGCTTTTTACAATACTTTCTACCTCGTAAAATCTAGAAACAGTGTTTGTGCTAAAAGATCCAATTCTAATATATCTATCTGCAGAAGTTGCATCCGCCATGTTTGATAAAGATAAATTAGTTGCAACTCCTTCACTACCTCTTATTCTAACAAGTATACCACCTTTAATTGGATAACCTGTTGTAGCATCACCGCTAGAGCCAAAAGATTGTGCTGATAATCTACCTATTAAATTTTTTCTTGCTTTTATAACGTCAGGAGCGTTTGCTTTTTTTGAAATTACAGTATAAGAAAAAGGCTTTTTAATAGGTAACATGTCTTGGGTAGAGTTGTGTCGTTTTTTTAACACTATTTCGTCTCCTTCCTCTACTTTGTTAACGTCACTGGAAGGCAAAGAACACCATACAAACTCTTCTGTTTCTCCTTCATAAATTCTATCTAATGTTATATTGTAATACTCTCCTTTTGGTTCTTTTATATAGTATTTTATATGTGTTGCCCAGTCTGGGTAAAGAAAATCATTATTAACAAAAAATTCATTAGCTGTAAAAGACTCTTCTTGACTTGGCGATATAACAGAGTTTTCTGTTTGAGAATATATAGGCGTTTGTCTTCCGTACTTATCTAAAAGTGAAACACCTAGTTGATATGTTCTTAAAGACTTAATTGATTTTTGAGCAGGATTAGAAACATCATTACCAATAGAACTCATTTCGTGAGACTCCATCGTTAACTCAAAGTTAGGTTCTTCTATAACGTTATATTGATTTGTATAATTTCCATAAAGAAGCCTGTTAGCTGTTATTTCTTGAGACTTAGCAAGTTTAGGCACATTATCATAAGGTCGCAATAATTGATTGCTAGGTAGCATCGCGTGTATCTGATCAGACGTTAATTCAAAACTTGTTAAGTTTTCTAAATCAGAAGATTTTAAAGACTTGTATTTGTAAATACTAGTACTGTCAGAAAATTTAATTAGTATGTCAAGGCCAATAACATCTAACGGTCTCGTGTCAAAATGTTTTAAAATAACCTTACTAACAGTGTTTTGCACATTGACATTAGTACCCAAAGCAGCATCAAACTTATAACCTTCTGATGTTGGTAAAAATGCAACTTCTGAAAAAGCTGATATACAAGAGTATTCACCATCTATATATTTCCATCTGTAAGCAAATCTAGGAAATTTATCTTCAAATATAGAAGTGCTTGTTTCACTAATAGCGCTCCAGCTTTGTAAATCAGTGTCTAGCATTTGCAAAATATCTTCGTCTATAGAAAGTATTTTAAAGTTAAAAACTTTTCTGTACTGATTAGAATGTACAGGTTCGTTATAAATATCTTCGCTTAATAACCTTATTCTTATTTTAACCTCATCTTGAGCATTATTACTTGTTACAGTGTTTGCTGTTTTTAACAGTATAACGTCACCTTCTACAAAATTAGGTCTTGGATTAAATACAATTTTTTGGGTTCTAACTTTTTTTCCATTATTATCCAAAACAGGAAGCCCATTACTACCTATTAAGTTTCCATTAGAAACCGTACCCGCTGGTTTTAATCTTTTTATTCCAGCAGTGTCAATATATTTCCAAAAAGAGTCGTTTCTATAAGTGCTTAAAGCCCATCTAAAACCTACATCTTCATCGTTTGCTATAGGTCCAGCTGGTGTGCCTGTTAGTGTAATTGTATGATTAGTATTGTTTATAGATGCAACTCCAATTACATTTCCTGCAGATGTTTTATACGCAGCTGTTACTTCACCTGCCGCATCACAAAAAGTCATACCAACTTCAACGTTGTTCCAATAAGCACTACCACTTAGACTATCGTCAGAGTTGTTAAACTGAACAGTTGTGTTAGTTACAGCACCATCTGCAGTTCTAACCCAAGTAGAGTGATAATACTCTACAGACTCAGTAGATCCGGCTGAAAAAGGATTACCATCAGCTCTTCTAGTAGTATTTTCAGGAACGTAAACAACACAAGAGCTAGGATCACCTGTTCCAGCTATATCTCTGTACAACTCTAATTCTGGAGCGTTTAAAGGGTATTTTTTAACTACAGCTATATCCTCTTCTAAAACTTTATTAGTAGTTATTATATTATCTGAATCAACAAAGTTTGTTGTTACTAAAAAAGGATTACTAGCATCTGCTCCAACCTTAAATCTATCAATATTTATTTTTTTAGGCTCTGAATTATTGTCAGTAAAAAACAACATACCATCTAAAACGTTAGCACCTGTAATTAAATTAGCTTTTTTAAACTTTAAAAATGGTAGTTTAAGTTTTAAATCAACATTATTGGCTATGGTTTGAGGAACATCTAAAGTTATAGACGTGCTTGAGTTAACTGCTGAAATTTTAACTTCTCCAACAATTCCATTGCCTTGCACTACATAACCAACCTTAGCATTGGTGTTTGCGTCTATAGTTACAGATGTAGAATTACTTACAGCGCCGTCAGTTTTTACGGTTGTTTTAACAGTATTATCTACTAATATAGGTTTTATAATTTGCGTTGCTTGGTCATACTCAACAATAGCATCAATATCAGTTCCAGATACAAACCAAATAATTTTTTGGTTTTCAGGATTTAAAACACTACCAATGCATTTCGCACCTGTTATACCTAAATTAGAAACTTTTACGTTACCATAAGAATTTTGCGCTGACCCAACATCACTACCTTCTGTTGTAGCAATATCAATATTCAGCGCATCTCTATATTCATTTTTAGGTAGTAGTCTCTCGTCAAGGTCTTTGTTCATCTTACCCGACGTGAAATTGTTTTTAATCTCCGGCATATACTAGTGTTTTATTTGTTTAGATTTACCTCTAAATGTTTGTGTAAGTTCTTCTAGTTTTAAATTTGATAATCTTAATTTAGCTGTTCTTATAGCTGCAAACCTTTCTTTTTTAATTCTTCTAACTAAATACTCTGGTATGTTTATCATTGAAGATATACATGCGTATGCTATACACTTATACATTGCTTCTTCAGCATACTTGTGAACAACCATCTCTTCTAGTGTACCCATCGAATCACTAAGATATTTTAGCGTCACAGTTTTGCCAGCAATGTTAGAACCAAAATGTATATTTCCTTTTAGACTGTCTATAAAAAAACTACCATTAACTTGAGCCATAGAAGGATCCATACCATACCTTTGACCAAGATTCATGTCGTAATGCTCATCGTTATGATTGTAATCATCATTAGTGTTTTGAGCAGATTCTAAATCTTTAAACTTTGACCAAGTGTCAGAGTCTGTTGTAGCTAAAGTTCCGTCAGCGTTGTAAGTGTAAGCACCGTTGGCATCTTGTGTTATAGCTGTAGGGTTGCTTGTTTTTGATACAGGGTATAAAACATGTTCAATACCAGATGAGTCACAATAACTAAGCTTAACATAGTTAACGTAGTCATGAGGAAGTAGCATTGTTAAAGATGGTGGTATTTCTATTTCTTGAGACTTAGAAGATCTGTAGGTATCGTAGCTCAACTCTTGCTGTGCTCTTCTAGCGTGAAAAGCAACATCAGCTCTTTTTATTTTAGATATTATTTTTCCATGCCCAACAGAAGACACCATAAAATTATTTATAATTTCTTGTAAAGATATGTTTTGATAATTACCAGTTTCGTTGTTGTGTGAGTTTATTATTTCTATAACAGCACCAGGAGGAACTTGAGTAGCAACTTGAGTCGTTGGTATGTGGTTGGTGCTGTAATTAGTTGTTGCTGTATTTGTTATATCGCTTATCCAATTGTATTTAAAGAAATAAACAAACATTGAGTTTTCAATTCTAACAGGTTTATTAAGCGTTACTGTTATATTGTCTTCTGCTATTTTAAATATAGATATATTTTCTGTTGTTGAAACAGCTTCTCCAGCACCGTTACCAGAAGATGTTGTACTAAATGAAGTTGAGTTGTTCACGTTTGTTACAGCAATAACATCACCAACTTGCATTGTTGTATTTGCGGCTGCTAAAGTTATAATAGAACCAGCAACATCACCTATAGCTGTGCCAGTAACAGCGTATGTTCCACCTGCAGAAGCTATTTGTGCACCAGCTAAAGCTCTTATTGCTAATTTTTTTCTACCAAATACTATTTCAGGCGTTCCTTTTATGTAAGAGTAATTTATATTACTTAGTACAACGCCATTTACTTTTACAACCATATCAGTGTTATACGAGTCTATGGTAGGATCGTTTGATGTTGGTGGTAATGGGTTTAACAAACCAAACGTGCTAAGCTGTGTTAAGCCAGAAGCTTGTTGATTTATAGTTTGCGTTTTAGTATAGTACCTTTTTTGTTCTTGCGTGAATAATCCCATTTATTATAGTTTTTCTTGTTGAACTTTCATAGCGTCTTGTTGAGCTCCAGTTTGAGCAATAACAGGATCTTTAATAGCAACTCCCGCTAATTGTAATATTTTGTTAACTAACTCAACTTCTTCAGAAACGTGAAGTTGAAAGTTTTTAGAACTTGCAGCATTATAAAGTGCAGCTCCATTTATTTCTGTATAACCCCAGTTCACAGCATCTGTGCCATACCCAGGTATTTTAACGTAATCTATAAAAACGTTTGTATTTCTTTGTATTATACGGGCTGTTGTAGTGTTTTGACCCCATACTTTTATACCATCTTTATCTCTAGTATAAACAGGTTGGTCGTTAGCAGGTCTTGCTAGGGAAGAGTTTGCGTAATATCTAAACTCGTTTTGAGGTATATACTCAGCTTCAATGTAATCATTATTCCAAAAATACCAAACAGTACCTAATCTATAAAGATCTGCTGGCAAAGCTTGTGCTGTACCTTTTGTACCTGTAGAGTAACTTTGATACAAACCATCTGTTAAATAGTAAAACGAACAAGAAAGTTCGGATATTTTTTCATCTAACACCTCTAACATGTCAGAGTACGGAGTTGTGTTTCCAGGTGCTCTGTTAAACTGGTTTATATCATAAAAATATTGCTCAAAAATTGTCATTTGAGCTTGGTTGGCAAATAAATTAAACTCTTGAGGTGTTATATAACCCCTTTGTTCTTTGTTAGCGATAGCTAATACTCTTTGATATATTGTATCTACGTTTACTGCCATAATTTCTTTTTGTTTGTAGTTTGCAATCGCCCCGAAGAGCGACTGCTTCTACAAGGTTTTTACTTCATTTGTTTTTCTATATTTGCATATATTTCCATACCTTCGTCAGTTTTAAACCAAGCGGCTAAAGCTGTGTATGGGTGTTCATCAAAAGGAACGTTCATTAGTTTTCTGTCATTAGAACCCCAAGTGAAAGTTCTGTTATCACTAGATAGTTTTAACATTCCTGTTTCAGTAGCTTTTATACCAAAGTTTCTAAGTTGAATGTTATCGTCTTCTAAAAGATCTAAGAACAAACCAGGATTGTTTCTAGCATATATAAGTAAATCTCTTTTAAGCTCCTTAGAACTCATCTCTGACACTTTAGAACCAACTTCAACACGCATAATAGCTTCTGCCATATCTATGTCTAAATCTCTAGCCGCTATAATAGCGTCTGCTTGCATTTCAAGCACGTCTAACTCTTCTTCAGCCACAACTTCAGGCTTGTGTTCATAAAACAAAGAACCATTGTGCGGGTGAATAGCTAATAGTTTTTGCAAAACTGTTTTTTCTTTTGGCACAAACAAACTTCCTGTTCTAAATACAATATGCTCAAGTCTTTGATCACCTTTCATTTCATCAACAAATGGTGTTTTTTGATTTTGACAATATTTTAATTCTCTTTCATATCCTTTTTCTTCGTCAAAATAAAATATGTCTGCTGCTTTTACAGATCTTGATAAAGGTTTTTTGTCACCTTTTAAATAATAAAGCCTATCTTTTATTTCCCAAGTTGGTTTTTTAGGTTCGACTTTTGTTTTTGGTTTTGGAGTTTCCATAACCGGTGTTACTTTTTCTACATGCTCATCACCAGGATCTCCTTGGTATGAGGCTTTTGTTTGTTTTTTTGACATAATATAATATATAATAAAATTAATAAAAATAAAAGTACCGAGGCCGAAGCCCCGGTTCTTTTAAAGTTTTGTGCTTACTTCATTAACATGAAATTGTTAGCACCTTGTGTAATTAAACATCTTTCTGATAACATGTGCATTTGCATAGCATCTAAAGCAGATGTAGCAGCTCCAACAGAACCAGTAACCCAAGTTTTCATTTTTCTATCGTCAGTTTGTGAAGCTCTGTATCTAACGTGTAAAAATGGTCTTTTTAGGTTTTTACCTAAGTTTTGGTCATACACTGAAGAAGTTCCAGCAGGAACAATAACTCCTCTAATTGCTAGAGCAGCATTTGCAGCGTTAATACCTCCTCTTGTAGCAAGATCGTTTAAGTATCTAAAGTCAGACTTGTAGAAATCGTAAGATCCACGTCTGAAACCTGAGAAACCTAAGTTTAATGCCATATCTTCAGAGTTGTTAAATACTCCGTAAGAAGTACCACCAGCACCGTAAGAATTCATTGAAGCTAACATATCGTCCATTGCTAAACTAGTAGCTCTGTTTACAAACATCATGTTTTCTTCAATCGCACCTTGACGATCAAACTCAGCAAGTATTGCATCAAATTCAGCTAGGTCAGTAGCAGCATTAACACCAGTTACACCAGTAGTAATGTTACCTCTGTCTTCAATAGCATCAAA
>Ga0209337_1000671_pt1 | contig 27576 bp, 57 predicted proteins | sample LinPmetageLP53_FD_184044 | JGI IMG/M metagenome (GOLD analysis project Ga0209337, IMG submission 184044) | Marine viral communities from the Pacific Ocean - LP-53 (SPAdes) (version 2) | ecosystem: Environmental > Aquatic > Marine > Oceanic | place: Pacific Ocean | collected 2010-02-08 | reverse complement strand
TCGGTCGCAAGGGTGACGGCAAGACGCAAGCCGAGTACATCGAACTCGGCTACATGACCGCCGATGGCAAAGCCATCAAGCCTGAGCCGACACGGGTCAAGTTCGGCACAATGGTCGTGGCCCCAGAGGTCACCGTACCAGCGCACCTGCAAGCCCTCGTCGATGACATGAGGGCACGAGGCAAGACGGAAGCCGAAGTACAGGCAGTCGTCAGCGCACTCGCTTGAGTCGACACGCTGACACGGCACGCTACCACCTACGCACAGCGTAGGAGTTCCGCCCCTCACTTGGCTTCGGCCTTGTGAGGGGCCACCACCCCCACGAGCAGGGGGTCCGTTATCACGAAACGGACCTTCGCCGTGAATGGGAAACCCCCAAGGAGAAATGCACATGAAACACAGCAACAGAAACCTGAGCCCGCACCTGCCAAGCACAACCAACGGAGTACTCCGCAAGGCCGACGCCCTGCGAGTGCGCAAGGTGGCCCCTTCCACCCCAAGTCCGTTTGCCAAGCAACAAACGACCCCAAGCACACAGTGGACCTTCCGTGTGAACAAGGACATCACAGTGGACAACCGCAAGATGCCATCGAACATGGACTTCACCACCATGGTGATGCTACAAGTGCAAGACGATGCCAAGCCAGAGGTGAGCGAGTGACTACCCCTTGCATCATCCTCGACGACAGCGGACGCATGACCCACTCGTTCCAGAGCGAAGAAGCGATGGCTGAGTGGCTTGCACACGAGGCTATGCCTGCCATCGTTCACTTGACTGCACGCTCCGGTTGGAAGAGCGAAGGCGTGGACTACACAATGAAGACCTTCATGATTGAGGTGATTGCATGAAGGGCAACGGCATCATGACCATCGCTCAAATCATCCGCCGACGCAAGCAAGAGCAACTGCGACACCACCGTGTGATGGCTTCCATCATCAGCCACGAACTCGCAACCATGCCAGACGACATCCCGCAGGAGGAAGAGTGATGGTCGCACTGACCCCAATGGTGTTCTCACGAGTGGCAAACCTGCCCGCCGATGTGAATCCAATACACTCACGCTTCGACCGTTCCAGCAGTTCACAGAACCTCGGTCAACACATCGTCCTCGTGTTCACCGACAACGCAGAGAACTACTTCACCATTTACCACAAGCGTACCGGTGAACAAATTCGTGTGCACCTGACCGAACTCGGTGAGTTCCAATGTAGCAACCCAGACACCAAGGTCACCGTGCCATGGCAGGAGGGACGATGATGGACGAACTTGTACGACAAGCCCTGTTCCGTATGTCAGCCTCCCTCATCAACATCGTGCACAGACTCGACACGCTGGTTGCACACCTCACGGAAGAGGAATGACGCTCGCAAAAAAACACCAGTAGGGGTGAGTACCTGCCACCGCACGGGGTGAATACCGTGCACCAACATGGGTATGTTGTCAGCAGGCCGCTGACACACCGAGTGCGGCTGGACCACCGCCAGTGGTGCCGCCTTTAAAGGCGGGCATATCCTCCCTTCTCACAGGTGTACAAATTGTACACCTATCCTGTTCCCTACTCCGGTACTGCCGGAGCGCCAGCCACAACCAGACTACCCCACCCACTGGTGGTCGTCGTGGCTCATTCCCCTAAGTCTGATGTACGCATACTATAGGGCATCGAATCAACGGCTTCCATGACAGCCTCTCAGTCATGCTTTTCTCACCTCTTGCGGAGTATGCATTGCAACAGTATGTGTTTCTGGACACAGACCTTTGCGGTGTTAGACCTTCTTAGATATATATGTATTAAATCTCTATATATGTAAGGGGAATACTGCACAACTCTCCAAGACCTATACTGTTGCATTGCATACACTGCAACAGTTGCAAACAGTGGCACTGAGAGCCTGCCCTAAGTGGCTCTTTATAAACACAGGAGGAACCGACATGAAACCAAGACGAAACAACAAGCACCGAAACCACACACCGAACCGGCGGATGAGTCCGACGGCCTTCCGTACAACGGGAGCCAAATGCCTTGACCGAGGTGAGCACCGATGGCGTGTGGTCAAGGTCAGCGGCTGGACACACATCGAAGCGGACTTTGTCTGCGCAGACTGCAACATCAAGACGACGCTACAGGACAAGGTGAGAGCATGACGACGATGATTTACATACGCAGAACAAGCAACTACGACGGTGAAGTAAGCGGCACCAAGCGGCTGGTCTTCAACGATGCGGAAGCGATGGGTCGGCAAATTGAGTGGATGCTCAGTGAAGTCCGCTACGACAGAGGCACGCCTCACGAGTGGAACGACAGTGGTGAAGAATGCGATGTCGAGCCTGCTTATGCTAAGGGTTGCCAACTCCACGAACTGATGACCCGTCACATGAAGCCATTGATTGCGGCTTATCCATATCATGGTAAGGACGCCAAGACGGAAGGGCCATTGGGTTATGTCCGAGGAACCAGACCCTTAATGCCCTACGGTCCCTACGATGAGAAGCACGGTATCGGAGAGGTATCATGGTTCAGCACCGAGTTCGGTGGCACGCAACAGAAGGGGGCGCAACAAATGTACGACGAAAACCTTGCCACATACGACGAGGCCATCGAGTACATGAAAGTCAACGCACCTGTTGCTCCGCTGGTATGGAAGTACAATGATTGCGGCCCCGATGGTGCTGGTCATTACCACATCATTCACATCATTCCCTACCTTTGTGCTGACACATTCATGAACGCTGACAAATTCAACGGGCTCAACCAAACGATGGGTGAGATTGAGGCACAGGAAATGGAGGAGGAGCACAAACAATGGCTCGCCTACACCAAGACTGATGCCTACAAGGAAGAGGTCAAGGCCAATGCACAGGCAGAGGCTGACCTTCAGACAGCAATGGGCGAGGGTGGGTACACCTCCTACTCTCGCAATGACAACGGAACAATAACAATGTGGAGATGAATAACATGTGCGACCAATGCCCTAACCAAGAAACCTACAAGCGAGCCCTGATATGGGTGAACATCGAAGAGAAGTTCCAGCAGTACGCTGACTACTGCAAACAGTGCTGGACCTACGAACTTGACGAGGTGTTCGCATGATTGGACCACAGGCATACGAAAACCTGTTTCAAACAGCCACGCTCATTGACGACGGTACACTTGACACAGTGATTGGAGTCGATGGTGTACAGTACAGGTATCAGTTCGCAGAAGCATGGGATATGTTCGACACCTACGATGAGTTCGTAGCGTGGTGCATCGAAGATGCAGTTGAACGACAAGGCGAATACGCAGACGAAGAGGAAGTGATTGAATGAGCAGGTGGGATGGATGCGAAACATGCGTAGCGTGGCACAACCCTGTACCATTTGAAGAGGACATGGGGGAGAACAGTGAACCTATTGCATTCAGCAAGAGTCACTGTCACATGAACGAATCAGAACAGTGCCACCTCGCAGGTGAGCGATACATCATACATGTTGATGACGAGAATCGCGAGGGTTTCAATGTGCTTATTCACATGGAGGTATGTGCAGACTGCTACCTCAAACATCATGGTCTGTACGAAGAGGAAGTGATTGAATGAACGAAGAACAGAAGAGAGCATGGCAGACATACATGGAGTGGCGGTACAACACTACTGCTCCACAAACAAACGAACATGGAGAGGACCAACAATGAACATACAAGACATGGAAAAGACACGCAACATGAACTGGCGAACGCCGAATGACGACGAAACATCTTTGTTTCGTACAATCATCATTGGTAAAAAACACGCCAACAAGAGCCAGAAACAACAGTGGGATGAACATTCGCTGAACGAGATGGAAAAGATGCTGGTGACAGCAGAGTCACTCGTTGGCTATGCCATGACAAAGAAGCGTGGCAGTTTTTATGGAAGCGACAACCCGAGCCACTATCGCATTGCCAAGAAGAAAGGCATTGCATACGATGAACACGACTACCGCAACCCATACCGTGGTGTCGCCGCAACCTACAAGGACAACCAGTTCACAATCACAAGCAGGTATAATGGTTATCAGCCAGACACGGACACCATCGCTGAACTCAAGGAGTACATCGACAACCGCAAATCAGTGGGAGAAAAAGGTGTCAACAAGGCACGACTGTTCAGACTTGAGGGGCTCATGAGCCACTCACTTGACGAATGGGTTAAGCGCCGACGCCTCACAGCGGAGAAGGTCAGCCTCGAATACATCAGCAAGAAGATTCACAGGGAAATCACCAACCGTTCTCTTGGCAACAGTTCCAGCACGGCTGGGCCTTGGTCCTTTGACCTCGGTGAGTACACAATGTATCTCAAGCGCACACAGGAACCGAACGACCGTGGCTACACCGACGAGGTCACACACTTGGAACCCACCGTGCTGATTCAAGGTACTGGCTACCGTGCACACTTGCTTGAGCAATGCTGGCTTGCGTGCATCAGCCACCTCAACTGGGAGGACAGTGACAACGCCAAATTAAACCGTGCTGAGTTGCATGACTTCATCCTTTCACAAGTGCCCAAGTTCCAACCGCACCACGACTTGCTTGTACAAGCATCGGTACTCTGGTGCCAAGCATGGAAGGGCCTGATTGGATTCATGGACGACCACTCTTGGGGTGACGAAGAGTGATTGGTACCAGACACGGACAATTCCAATGGGTCTTTCGGACCCTTGACAAAGACGGCTGTATCACCGTCGTGCTACACGAAACAGATGCAACAACAAACGGAAGTGAACAACATGATTGATGTAAAGGAACTGACAGACAGCGATGGCAAATTGAAAGACGGGTATCACCTGAACCCTGACTTCACGCAAGACTACATGGGGGACGAGCCTTGGGACTTGTACAACACAGATGACTGCCTGAAAGAATTGAGAAGGCTACAACGAAAGAAGGGGCGCAAGCACATCAACATCCTGCTGGGATTCGGTGACCACATGAATGATTGGGTCGAGGTAAATTGGAAATTGTTGTACGACATGGTTCGTGACCGCCAGCAACGCTATGCTAACTGCGAGTACAACCAAGTGTGGTACCTCAAGAATTCATACCGTACTCACATCAGCGTATGGCCTACCTATCTTCGTGACACCAGCAAGACAGTCGACAACAAATGGGGCAACCAAGAGGAGGAATGAACATGCTACGAGTAGGAATAACAGAAGAAGCAAGACAGGAAGCAGGCATAACAGAATCAGACCGTGAGATGTTGAACTCATTCTCGATGGGCATCACTGCGATGGCCGCAGGGATTGGACACATCACAGTTGACCCAGAAGAGAAACGCTGGGGCCAGACCATCACAGTTGACATGGCTGTTGACAGGTTCACTCTTGTGCTCCGCTTGCACGGTGACATGTTCACCACAGAGAAAGCCAACCAACGGATGCAAGCCATGCTTACATCAAAGGAGTTCGTGACCAAGATGGCTGAGGCTAAGTGGACATGCAATGTCGGCAACGATTCAGACGGGGAGTTCCGCTTCAAGATGCAGAAGCATTTGTGGAACAACATGGTATCTGACCACAAGTTAGACACACTCAAGAAGGACTACGCCTCATACGATGAGGAGCAGAGCCGTACTCAATCAGTGCGCCATTTGATTTGGGCCATCCTTGAAAGAGAACTCACTGACGACATGCTTGCGAACTCGGACATCATTGACACATGGGGGAACTACTTCGGGTACAGCGAACCACTGTACAATGACCTGTACTTACACTGGAACGAGGACACCTACGAGTTCTCACTGGAAGACACACCACAAGAGGAGGAATGAAACATGAACATACCAACGAAAATAAAAACATGGCAAGAGATGACGCCAGAGGAACAAGCAGAAGACCACAAGAAACCGTACAACCACTGGACTGTGCGGCGGATGCTGGAAGCGAATGAACGAACGAACACTGACAGACAGGTATGGGGCATGACTGTTGCTGACCTTGTTCAGCAGTTGGTTGCCTACCCACCGCACACCGAAGTCCTCATCCGTGACGGCATCGGCTGGAGTGGAGTAAGCAACTACGAGATTGAGGTTAAAGAAGCACTCATCCTCAGCGACGGAGAGGATGACTATGATGCCCAGCGTGAGGAACTCCGTGCTGGCAAAGTCAGGGGCAAGCAAGTGGTTGCTTTCGTCAAGTGCAACTACGAAGCAGAAACCGTGGACCCATACGACGCAAAAGAATACCAAGAGGAGGAATGAACATGCCAACATACGACATACGAGTACAGATTAACTTGGAAGCCGACGACATGGAATTTGACAGCGAGGCTGACGCAGAAGCGTACGGTTGGAAAATGGCTCTTGATATGATGGAACAACACTTCAGTTCCGTTGAAGACATTGAGGTCACAGAACACTATGAAGAGGAGGAATGAACATGAACGAACAAGTACAAGAAACACTACGAAGCATGAACGAAGAACAACGGGATGGTCTGATTGGCTGGCTCAAGAAAGGCGACGGGCACAGCGTGGCTGGTATCGAGAGGTACACTGACCTCGGGCTACCGAAGGAATGGCTGGACACAATGGTCACACGCAGGTGGTCTGAGTTCGTACAGATACCAGAGGGTATCACGAAGGTAGCAAAAGATGCCATCACTCACCAACCAATCGGTTGGCACGCTAAGCACGAGCGATGGGTCATGCTACTCACTCCGCTGAATCAGGAGGCTGGCTACCTTGACAACAACTATCGGACATTTACCACAGACCGAACACGAAGCGTTTGGTGTGAACTGAATGACTACGAGGCATGGGATGGTGACGAGTACGACATTGAATGCAACGAAAAACTCGTCGAGCACATCAAGTTCCAGCACGACATTCACCCTGACGCTGAGTATTGGAGTCATCGTATGTTGACAGCAGAGGATGCCTCTAACTGTGGCTATGGGATGCCCGCCTTAACAATGGAGTTCAGGTTAGCCTACCTTGCTCCTGATGTTCAGAAGCGATACAAAATAGATACCCCTGTTAAGTACATTGAAACAGAAATCGATTCACCTTCTCGCTACCTCATCAAGTACGATGGCACCAAGCGGGTGGAGCACATCAGCATTGGTAAGTATGCCAATTTCAACAGCCTATCACGAAAGCCCATGCTCACATACGACGAAGCAGTCAAGCAGGTTGAGAAAACGATGGAGGAAGAACCTCGTCTTTCATGGATTGGTGGCAGTGATGTGGAGTGGAAAGTCGACGGCGAGTTCCGCCCAGTGGATGACATTGCCATTGACTTGGTCAAGGAAAGTGCAGATGAGATTGAAGGCTATGCTAAAGGCGTCAGTCGCATGAAAGCAAAGTGCCCAGCACTTGATACATTCGTACAGTACAACGAAGACTACACCAAGTATGGTATTGACACAGATGCCGCACCTGTTGGTTGGGTGATTGAAGACCTTCACCCATTGAACTACACAGGTGTCCTTTGGAATCACAACTACATGGTGCCGTGGGTCGATGGCATTGGCAACAGCGGTGTCATCAGCGCACTGGGCAAAGCCATTGGTGCAGACATGTCTGGCAACAGCATGATTGGTCGTGGCTTCTCGGCACAATACAACGCTGACTGCGTTGTGAAACAACTCGATGCATCCGAGTGGTGCACCGTACAAACAGGAGATGAAGAAGAATGAGAAAGATAACATATACAGTGTACAAGATTGACGAACACCCCGACAAAGAGAAATGCTATGAGTGGATGCAAAACAATTTGGAAGACTTGGCTGACCACGAGAGTGAACAGTTCCATGCTTCCCTCCGCAAGTTGCACGAACACATAGGGGGTGACCTTGACTACAGCGTTTCCCTTGTACCTGACCGAGGTGAGTTCATTCGCTTCACGGACTACGACAAGGAACTACTGTCTGAACTTGATGCAGACACTTGTCCATTGACGGGTTGCTTTTGGGATGTGGAAGTGATTGAACACTTGCGTGCCGATGACATGCGAGGCTTGATGAACAAACTACACGAGGCACACGACTGCTACTACACCGAAGAGGCTTTGCACGAAACGGCTGAGGTCCACGATTGGGAGTTCAAAGAAAACGGAGTGATGGTATGACTACGACACAAGAAACAAAGACGCAACAAGAACGAGTGGCACTTGGTTGCCTCGGATGCTACAACGAAGGAGTGCTTGCATTCAAGTGGCTGACCGGCGACCAACTCAAGACCATGCTGGAATTGGAAGAGGATGAATCCATCCCTATCGCTCAGCATGTGTGCAAGTCAGACGACCCGACGCACGAGGAGTGGCACATTCAAGACTACGACGGTGACATCAGCCGCCTCAGATTGGGCGAGAACCCTAACCTTGACAAGTTGGTTCAGCACTTGGAGCATCTTGAGTTCCACCCTGAGTACATCTCTGCTTGGCTCCTTGAGGATGACTCGTGTGGCATGGCTGACCCTGACCCTGACGATGTGCTTGAGGTCATGGAAGACATGGAGATGATTGACCGATTCAACTTGGGCGACTGGGCACACCAGTTGTGCGAGGACTGTGGCTACCTTGACAACATGGTTGGCGGCCAATACAACTCATGGCACCCCAACATGTACATTGATTGGGAGCGAGTAGCACAGGACTTGCTCATGGACTACACCTACATCGAGTATGGTGAATACTACTACGCAAGGAGGGACTGACATGGCTTACTATGTGGGTGACCCTTGCTACATCATTGATGATGATGACTGGAGTGAGTTCTGTCATCTGACCTTCGACAAGGAAAACCAACGAACCGGTGAGAATCACATTGACTCCGTCATCCAATGGCGTGGTCAAGAGTTGACTATTTGGTCGAACGGTGGCGATGGCTACTGGTCGTGGAAGGACAGTGGAATCAGTGCTGACAACGGAGCGACTGGCTTTGGTGTCGACGCAGGGATTTACTGTGTGATTGACCTTGACTTCCTACATGTGTCACAGCATGCTCTTGCAGAAAACAACGGGATGGTCTTTGAAGATGAGCCAGAGTTCCGTACCGAACGAGGCATCATCTATCTGGATGGGAAACCCGATGACTCCGATGGAATAACGAGGTGGTGACATGAACGACAGGGACTTTACTTACGAACGAACTTGGCAAGAGATATACGATATGCTTGACAAGGCTGAACGACTACAAAACAAACACCTCGTGGCCATGCAAGACTGTCCAAAGGACAAGCGTGTGTTTCACATGAGGAACTACAAGGCGCTGGAGGGCGTCGTGAAATCCCTCCGATGGTGTCTGGGTGACACCACAATACCACACCCACTTGAATGAACGAGGATGAAAAATATGATACGAAAAACAATGAAGAAATGGATTGCTAACGCAGTACGAGAATACATGAGCGAAGATGAAGACATGGCCGAGGCCATTGCAATGGAACTGAGTACAACGCATGGCTTTGACGATGCGCTTGCACGACAATTTGTTGTGAGCGATGTTGCTGAGCACATTGATGTGGATGACATCGCAAGATGCTTTGATGCAGATGAAATTGCCGCCAACTTGGAAATCAGTCCGTACGAAATCGCACAAGAATTGGACACGGATGACATCGCAACAGAAATCAAACGCGACTTGGACTACTATGAGATAGCGAGCAACATCGACATGGGAGAAGTTGCAAGAGAACTTGACATTGATGAGTTGTCTTGCCACTTGAATTACACTGATGTTGCTGAGTGCATTGACATGGACGACCTCACTAACAGAGTCGTGGACAAGGTGGACCTCGACGACTTGGCTGGGTACTTTGACATGTCCTCGCTTGTTGACATTATCATGGACAAGGAACTCGACGCCATCAAGTCTGAACTGATGGCCAAGGTCGACGCACTTGTCAACGCAATCGAACTGGCAATGGTTATCCACACGGAGGAATGAGAATGATTGAATTTGATGATGTATTGAGAGAGATTGAAGTTGGCGTGGATGTGTCCGAAGGCAACTACGACATACTACGATACTACCGAGATGAATACAAAGACCTGCTCGCAGAAGTCAAGCGGTTGCGACCAATGGCTGATGAATTGATTGCGATATGGGAGATACTTGATGAAGATTACCCTCAAGTTGATAGGGCTATTGTAAAGGAATTGATTGAAAGAAAAATAGGAGATTATGAGGTGATTGAATGAACGACTTAAAGAGATTGATGAAAGAGATAATTGAGAATGCGGTTTTGAATGGAGAGCATACTACTACTTTGTATGATGAAGTGCATTATATACTGCACAACATGTTGGGTGAAGAAGAATGATTGACACAGACAAATACGAAGGGCATACAGAAGGGCCGTGGTCTTTTAATGAAGACTACCTTTACGAGTTAATGATTTGTGCACCTGCGCTTAAAGAAATCAACCCTGATAATATCACCTTTGTGTTCAACAACGAATCCGTAGATGTAAATAAACAACTGTTAGCAGACGCACCGTTTATCCTTCAAGCACTCATAGATGAACGAGCAGAAGTCAAGCGGTTGCGTGAAGTGAATGCTTTACTCGCAAGTCAAATTAGATTAGCCTGTGAATGGGTTGAGTCATTTCACAATGAAGGGGCTATAATTTCATTTATGGAGCATGTACATGGAGATGAAGAAGAATGAACACAGACAAAAGAATAAAAGAACTCGCTGAACAGGCGAACAGATTGCAAAAAGAATTAGACATGCTTGCGGCTTTAGAGGTGTGCCATCGCAGAGGACATGACTGGTTGCAATTCTTGAATCCCGGTGACGACCCTTTCACCACAGTGTTGTCAGTGGTAGTTCGCTGTAAAAGATGTGGTACTGGGTTGATGTTGCACAACACTGAGAACTTGACAGTCACTATCAACGATGAAGAAGTTGACCTTGCTGATGTTAGGTTCGACAACCTTGATAAGGAGTCGGCAGTTGGAGATAAAGTACCAGACAAAAATGAGGACGATGAAGATTATACTAACTTATTTAAGAAGGTGGAGGAATGAACATGAACACAAAAACAAGAAAACCAAGAACAAACGGAACAGAAAAGAGAGCACGAAAGCGATGGACACCGTTCACTAACAAACGGTTGAAGCAGATGAAAGAACAAGGCATGACCTACAAACAGATTGCAGAGTCGTTGAAGAGAAGCGAGTCTTCTATCAGACAACAAGCACGAATCATTGGACTGGCCAACATTCGGGACCACAAGCCACGACATCTGGTTCCTGTGACTGACAGCACCCGCCCCCCCATCAACCAAGTCAAGGCGTCTGCACATCGTTTCGGCAGACTACCCAAGATTAAGCACGACCAAGCGAAGGCCAAGGAAGTTGGAAAGCAATGGACCGACATGGGTGACCGATTGAAGACGCTGGAACTTATCGAGGAACTACTCAACTCACCAAAGGAAAGTGAATTGATTGCTGAGAACATTCGACTCAAGAAAGAGAACGCAGACCTGCGCTCCCTACTCAAGTCGGTGCAGACCCGAGTGGCTTCTGTCTTTGAGGAGGTGGGCGAATGAATCTTGAGGATTTCCTCGTGCATCATCACTCATTGAAACGATTTCAATTCGACCAGTTGCACAGCCTTAGTCAGTACGACGATGACCCTGACTCGTACAACATGGACCACTTGAGGGACATAGTCGATGCTCTTGACCGTTCAAATGGCTGGTCTGAGTTGGACTTTAGTGAAGAGATTGCATTTGCAAAGGTGATGCTAAATGACAACAAGTGAAGAGAACCCACCTCTGTCTGAGAAAGAGGAACAGGACATGATGCACCTGTACAAATTGATGATGGACAAGGCCAAGTTCATGCGACCTGAACTTACAATGGTACAAGTCGACGAGGCCATCATCCGCACCGTCAAGGAATTGGAGCAAGACATGGACATCGATGTACTCATTCGCTTGGAGTTCCATGCAGATGATGTGCTTGGCTACGGCGACGATGAGTACGCATTCCCAAAGAAGGTGATTGAATGATTGACACAGACAAATACGAAGGACATACAAGAGGACCGTGGGAAGCAGACCTTGACGATGAAGGCAAGCGATGGATTGACGCTTACGATGACGAGGGTGACATCAACCTGTGCCGAATCACTAACGGGAACAAAGCAGACTCACAACTCATCGCAGACGCACCACTTCTCCTTGCAGAAGTCAAGGAGTTGCGTAGGCTACTACGACAAGTGGCTGATGAATACACCGATGCTGACGGCATCACATACGAAATCTATTGCGAGTTCGGAGATGAAGAAGAATGATTGACACAGACAAATACGAAAATATGAGGCGACTATTCCGTGACTTCATTGACACTGCTGATGAAGATACTGAGGATGCGTGGAAGAATAAACTAACTATGCTTGACGAACTACTCGCAGAAGTCAAGCGGTTGCGTGAGCAACTTACAAGTGCCGACAAGATGATTCGTGAAATGATTCGTGAAAGCCGAGATACTCCAAGAGAGGCGTATGTATCGGGAAGCGCAAGAGAAGCCGAGCAATTGTTTGTTCATGTTTTGGAAGCCAATTGGGATGAGGTGATTGAATGATTGACACAGACAAATACGAAGGACATACAGAAGGGCCGTGGAGAATAGTTTGTTGGGAACGACAATGGTACATTGAAGGTGATTATGAAGAAGGGCAAGAGGACTGTACTGCGAGTGATGTTTGTCATTTGTATGGAACTGCTCAACGGAAAGACCCAACGGCACGACTCATAGCAGACGCACCACTACTCCTTGCAGAAGTCGAGCGATTTAGGCGAATGTGCCTTAATGATATGGTGTGTTATGATTGTCTTTCCGATTTATACAAAGCAGGTCTTTCTGATGAGAACCCTGTTGATGCTTATTGGTGCGGTATGTGTTGCGAACCAATGAAGGGGTTGGTTGAATGATTGACACAGACAAATACGAAGGACACGCACCCGCACCTTGGGAACTAATTGAGCGAGAAGGAACAGGCTTGTTCAACTTAGTGATGTGGAGAAGGGAAGAAAAGAAGCCAGTTGCCTACGCTTATAACAGTGGTAAATACACTTACGAATACCCTAACGCACAACTGATAGCCGACGCACCACTCCTGCTCGCAGAAGTCAAGCGGTTGCGTGAAGGTATTCGTAGCATCCTATCGGACTATGACATTACTGAACTTATCCGTGATGTTCCCGAAGATGAATGGAACTTTGAGCAACAGGCATTGATACGAATGAAGGAGATGATTGAATGATTGACACAGACAAGTATGAAGGACACACAGAAGGAGAATGGGATTTACATTCGATGGGTGATGGTTGGACAATTGGACAATTGAATAAGATTGACAGAACTTTGATGCAAGACGCACCACTTCTCCTTGCAGAAGTCGAGCGGTTGCGTAAGGTGATTGCCGATGCTGTTCGCGACCTTGAAACGACCGACTGTCATGAGCAAACAAGATGGAACTTAGCGATGGTGCTACGGCTGACAATCCCTTCACAATTTATTGAAGAGGACATACAGGAAGTGATTGAATGAAGGTGACAACACACAAACACAGCGACAAGTACGGACAGCGACTGGCACTTGACTTCCCCTACTCAGCGGATGCCAAAGACCGACTCAAGAATGAGTTGCCCTTTCCCATGACCAAGTGGGAGTCGTCCATGCGAGCATGGTCAATCAAGAACGAGCCCTCTGTCATCAAGCAGGCGGCAGACATCCTCACCTCGTTTGGTATGGACTGCTCAGAGATGTACAGCATGGTCGAAGGCGTCACTGTTCGTGACCCCAACAAGGCATGGGTCGAAGCACGAGGCAAGCGACTCATACTACACTGGCCGTGGATTCAGGATAAGATACTGCGTGACGATGTCAGGTTGGCTGTGCGAGCAGTGACCGGGCGTAAGTGGAACGCTGACAAGAAAGAGTGGAGCATCCCCATCGGTCAAGCGACGACGCTGTACAATCTGATGGAGCCAATCTATTTACCACTCGCACAGGCTATCATGGAATGCGATGCAGTGTCAGCAGAAGTTGACGAGAGCATCAACCGTGTGGAGATGAGCAGTGCTGTTGAGTTGAAGCCTGTTGATGCAGAGGAACTCAGCCGACGACTCAGTGCAGTACTACCTGCTGGCCTTGAACTCTATCCGTTCCAGAAGGTCGGCGTAGCATTTGCCGAGGCGTCCCATGGTCGTTGCCTCATCGGTGATGACATGGGTGTGGGTAAGACCATCCAAGCACTTGCCTATGCCGCACTCTATCCCAAGGAGCGACCACTGGTCATCGTGTCCCCTGCCAATGTCAAGTACAACTGGAAGAAGGAGGCGACCAAGTGGTTGCCCGACGAGTCAGTGCATGTGGTTGACAGTGGTAAGGCCAGTGCCTTTGAGCCAGCCGACATCATCATCATCAACTACGACCTGATGAACAAACAACAAGACCGGCTGGCTCAGTTGAGCCCAGCCATCACAGTCTTCGATGAGATTCACTACCTCAAGAACAGCAAGGCACAGCGCACCGCCGCATCAATCAGAGTCGGACGGCTCAGTCAGAAAGTGATTGGCCTGTCTGGTACAGCGATTTCCAGCAGACCTGCTGAGTTCTTCAACTCACTCAACCTCCTCAGTTCCGCTCAGTTCCCCAGCGAGTGGGACTTCAAACAAAGGTACTGTGACCCATGGCACAACGGCTTCGGCTGGGACTTCAAGGGTGCAAGCAATACCAAAGAACTCAACGAGCGTACTCGTGACATGTGCATCCGTCGGCTCAAGAAGGAAGTACTGACCGAACTACCTGACAAAGTACGGCAGTTCATTCCGATTGAACTGTCCAAGTCAGAGCGCAAGGAGTACGACGACAAACAAGACGAGTACTACTACACCATGGACTCGCACCATGCACATGAGATTCCATTACCGAAGGGTTTCATGCTCAACATGCTCAGTGACCTGCGCCACATCTGTGGTCGCATGAAGGTACCGAGTGCTGTCGAGTGGATTGGTTCACGGTACGACTTGACGGATGGCAAACCATTGGTTGTCTTCTGTCACCACAAGGATGTACTGTCAGGCATTGCTGACCAACTCAGCGCCCTCAAACAGTACACTCACATCAGGCACGACCGCATCGACGGCAGTGTCAGTTCCAAGCGACGGCAGGAGATTGTCGAGTCCTTCCAATCAGGTGGGCTGGATGTACTGCTGTGCAATACCATCGCCGCCAAGGAAGGCATCACGCTGACTGCGGCAGACACAGTCCTCTTCATTGAACGGGAGTGGGTGCCGACTGACGAGGAGCAAGCAGAGGACCGGGTGTATCGGATGGGGCAAGAGAGCCAGTCCGTTCACGCAGTGTACCTTTCAGTTGCCAACTCAATCGACGAACACTTCGACCGTGTGATTGAGGGCAAGCGTCAAGTCGTCAAGGCAGTGCTCGACGGTGGCGACATCGAAGAGCGTCAGAGTCTTGTCAAGGAGTTAGTCAGCCGACTCAGGAAACAGAATGGCTGGCAATTTGAAACAGAGGAAGTAATATGAAAAACGCAAAGAGAACAGCAGAGATACCAGCAGAAGAACGAAACAAGTGGGGCTACCCGAACGACGACTGGTCGTTCGCAGGCTACACAGAAGGAACCGCATGGTGGGTGAAAGCATGAAAGGAATGATAACAGAAATACAGATGAGAGCATACACTGAATGGGTACGCAGTACCATGAAGGATGTGTATGAATGCCAAGACATGACAGTTGATGACTTCCGTGAGTATGTGCGGGGCCAACTTGACTGGTGGTTGGAAGCAGAAGAGGTGGGCGAATGAGCGTAGCAGTGGATAGTAGCGTCTTTGCGGATTGCCCACATTGCAGTGCTGAAAATGATGCAGTGGACCTATGGGATGCCAGCATCGAGTCATTCGATGGCGACCAAATCACAATGCGAGCCGAGGTATCATGCGAGTCATGTGGGGATTCGTACAGCGTGATATGGTATTCAACCATTCACTCGACGGAGGTGGAAGAATGAGCGTGTACATCCAACTGAACAAAACGAAGAAGCGAGCCAACGAATTGGAGCAAGAACTTGACCTCGTCCAGCGACAACTGTGGGCACTACAAGGAGCGGTACTGGGCTCTTGGAAAGAGGCTGTTCGTTGTGGTGCACCGTGGCATAAGGAACTGCGTGACCCGATGGTGGATATGGGGTATCTCTTACACGAAGACTACCACTACTCAATCAATCCTGAATGGGAAGCCCACGCCATGCAGTGGCTACGGAACTGGTACGACATGGGCTTTGGCGAAGACGCTGAGGAACACTGGCAAGAAACTTGGGGTGAAGAAGAATGAATAACGAAGAATTGATAGGAAAGATAGAAGAGAAAGTAAGAGAGTTGCATCACAAGTCGAATGCAGAAGGCATCGGTACCGGCCAAGCGAATTGGTTCGATGGGTGCTTTGATGCCTACGAATGGGTGCTCAATGAACTTGGTTGGAGCATAGACAACATGGAGTTGGACGCATGAAGACTCAGATGCGGAACATCTTAAACAGACTACGATGGAGCATGATGCAGAACAACAACGAATGGGTTTCTGCCAGTGAAATGATGTGGCTGTTGAAGGAGCACACTAACCCCACTGTCAATAAATTGTACAGCGAGTCTTGCAACGGTAAGAAATTGCCTGTACCTACATTACGATACCTCAACAATACAAATCAGTTAGCCCGTAGTGCTAAAATGTCAGGGGAGTACGAAGTGGCCAAGGGTCGGAACAGCAGAGGTTCCTCAGTCAGTATGTATCGATTGGAGGTGACAGCATGAAGGGCACTGTGGACATTTGTAGTACATACAATTGTGATAAAGGTAGTATGACAATGCACCCCTCTGGCCTGTGCCATGCGTGTTATCAAGAAATAAAGCAGGCCGCCAGAGATGGCACAGAGTACATTCCATAGGGCGACCGAGCCCTGAAAAAAACGGTAGGGGAGTTCGTTCGACCTCCTCTCATCCAAATCAGACGAACAGATTAAATAGAAGATAGGTGACCAATATGACTATGGCGACAACTGTAATAGGCAAGATAACCGAAACAACAACAGAAACAATGACGATGGAATACCCATCGTTGGCCGGTGTGAAAACACTAAAGATTGAACGACAAGACCTTGAGCAATTCAGGGCACTGGATGATGGCAGAGTAGCAGTACAAGTATCGGGGCACACAGAGTCCCTGCTGTACGGCTCAGACGCACCATTCATAGTGACAGAGCAGGACATTTCAATTGTCACTGCGATGGAACACAACGAACCCATAAAAGGAGAAGTGAAACAAATGAACGAAAACATAGATGAAGATGAATACAACGATGAAGTACCGCATTTCGGTACACAAGAAGGACGACTGGTGATGGAAATCACAGCGGACGGAGAGATGGTGGTCAACGATGTTGGCCCGTTCGACGATGCGCTGTACTCTGGCAACCGACGGAACAAAGCAACGGCTGACTGGGATTTCATTCCATCAGAGAAGATGGGCTTTGTTCTCTTTGAAGACGAGCGCAGTGGACAAACCTCAGCCGCCAAGATTACTGATGGCGACGGCAAGGCAATTGTCAAGCATGTCTTCAATCCGAACTACAAGTCTGAGAAGCGACCGCTTGGTGCTCACCTTGGGATGTTCAGTCCCAACTACTACGCACTGCCCTACGCTAAGGGCTTCGCTCCAATCCTTGCACAAGCCGCTGAGAACGGATGGCCTGCCAAGGTCTTCGCATTCGATGAGGGCAAGGTAGCCCGCCTCGACTGTGACATCAGTTCCAGCGTTGACTGGGATGCCGCCAAAGAATCAGTCCTCGGCAAGCGATGGCGTGACATGGGCTTCGTCAAAGAAGGCGACTACCGTGTTGGCTTCTCGATTCACAACAGCCTCGATGGCAGTTCGTCCTTCAAGGTGAATGCCATTGCAATGCGATTGGCCTGTGCCAACGGCATGGTCCTCGGCAAGCAACAGACACTGCTCAAGTTGCGACACACCAAGGGTGTCATGGAGTCCTACGATTTCAGCGCCCTTGCTGACAAAATCAACGAGGTCATGATGGAAGCGGCCCGTGAGATTATCGAGGTCGAAGCAATGCGAAACATCACAGTCAACGATGACCTCTTTGAGAAAATCATGACTCTGTCTGAGAAGGCTGGCTTGATTACCAAGCCTACTGTTCACCGCAATGATGTGGGTGAAGTCACCCACCTCAGCCGTGGACACATGTGGCGCATGATGGGGCAAGGTTGGACCAACCCTGCTCAAGACTGGGTCCGTGTATTGCCTGATGACCAGAAGACATTGTACCAAGTGTACAACATCCTCACTGGTGCAATCACACACAAGCCTGCCTACCAAGACCACGAGCAGTACCGCAACAAACCATTGGAAGGCAAGACCCTTGGGTTCAATGCCATGGACAAGAAGTTGCGTGACACACACACCATGCTCCGAGGCATCAGTGACAGGGTCGTCGCCAGCATCGGCGGAGATTCACAAGCACTCGCACAAGAAAGTGAGCAAGTACTTACACAGCAACTTGCGAGCGTACCATTCTTTGCGGAGGTAATTTATTGAGTGAGATGAGTTCAAAACAAATCGATGATGACGGCAACTTCGTAGTGGATGGGAAGAGGTACTCTTTGTTGGGTACTCACCTTCCCATCCCTGCGGATGTGTCATTCACAGGGAAGACTGAAAAGGAAGAGGTGCTACTTGTAGCGAACCTTGACTTGAAGGTCTGCCCTGCTTGTAGGGAGAGCACGAACGGGACATTGTCCTGTGTGCTGGTCACCGAGAATTATCGATTGCATCCATCACGCTGTTGCTGTCAAATGATTTGGCTAACAGAAGTAAGAGAGGAGAGAGGACAATGAAACAAAGACAGAAGAAAGCAAGACTGAGCAGATACCGAGCAAAGTTCCGACGAGCGTTGCGTAAGAAAGCACTACGAGAGGCAGGTGAAGAGGAATGAAGCGAGTGACGAAGCACATCAAGATGCTTGCCTCACACATCGTACAGGAAGGTATGGGTATTCCATACGACACACTGCTTGGATTTGCTAACTTTGAATGGGAGATTGAAACGAACCGACCCTACACTTACGAGGATTACGCAGATGCTTGTGCATGGATTGACAGGAGGCTGGATTGAATGACACAGAACGAGCAAGTGTCACAACTGCTGGACGGCCTACAAGAAGGACAGGTCTGGGACCTGACCGGGCAGGGCCTCGTTTATCTCAAGGGCAAGGACAACACACTCAGCCTGATTGCCACCTTCAACTCATTGGAGTCGGCCAAGGTACATGGAGTGGTCAAGGGCGAAGCAGTCAAGAAAGGCTGGGTCGTCGACGACTCCTCCCCTATGGTAGTCAACACACAGGAAGAGCAGATGGAGTTCACCATGGGCCTCAAGCAACAGCAACTGGAGAACATGCGCTGTCCGGGCGAGGACTGTGAACTACCATTGGCGGCCTACGAACTCAACGATGTTGACTGGCGTTTCCTTGGCGACAAGGAAGTGCAGGGTGAAGACGGCGAGATGATGACCTACGAGGACTGGGGCGTTGAGGCGTCCTGTCCTGCCTGCGACAACACGATTCTCATGCCACCACGAGACTACGAACTCATGGTAGGCACTGACCAACTTGAAAGGTACCGTGGTAAGAAGCGTACCTATCAGTTGCTACACCCACAGCAGGTGACGGACATCGTCGACTTGCAAGACATTTCTGCGACCGACTCTGGTCGTTTCAACCGGCTGGTTGTGTTAGGAAGTATCTGTCCAGTAAGCGGCGAACGACTGCCGATTCACATTCGTGGTCGTGTCGCACTGTACGAAACAAACGGAGAGGAAGAAGAATGAATTATTATACAAACAATTCGATTAAGTGTGACAAATGCAACCTATTCAAAGTAGGAGAGCGCGTCAAACAATGCGAATGTGAATACAATGGAGGCGAAGAAGAATGCGCCATCTGTGCAGACGACTACCATGACAGTGACCAGTACATTTGTGACGATTGCCATGCAGAACTGAATGCACTACAAGCAGACCAAGAAGCATCGAGGTGGGACTGATGAAGACAACACTTGAACATGGCTCACAGCCGTGGGGTCGGGAAGACTCCGACGAGTTCAAATTGTGGCATCAACTACAACTGTTAAAGTCAATCGTGACTGAATGGGCAGAAACAATGGAGTGTGAAGTCACTTCTTACCAAGCGGGTAAAGGGCTGGATTACAAAGTCACAGCAGACATTGAAGATGTGCAAGCGATGATAAAGTATGTGACTAAGCAGTACGAACGATTCGATGAAGTGGTGAGGTGGTAGTATGAACATCTTCGTACTTGACACTGACCCTGCTACTGCGGCTCACATGCACTGCGATAAGCATGTGCCCAAGATGGTCGTGGAGGCCGCACAGATGATGGCATCGGCCCTGCGCCGATGGGGTGCTACCGATGAGGACATGCCACTCACCAAGAAAGGCACACCGTACAAGGGCGGCTACGCTCATCATCCATGCACAGTATGGGCTGGTCATTGTGATGATAATTTTCAATGGCTATCTCACCATGCAAAAGCATTGTGTGACGAATACTACAAGCGATTTGGTAAGCGTCATGCTTGCCATGACCCCATCAACATCATGTCCGATTTGGACTTCATCATCGCCGAAGGTGACCTCACACCATTCGCACTGGCTATGCCCGACGAGTATCGTGACGATGATGCGGTTGTAGCATACCAAGCCTACTACCATTCCAAGCAGTTCGCCAAGTGGGAGAAGGGAACACCTGCCCCCGACTGGTGGCAAGGCGTGGAGGTGACGGCATGATGCACTCAAGCAATAATGGGAATCCCATTTACTACGACTCATCAATCAACATTTTCTTTTTCCTAAACGAACAGGGCGAAGAAGTTGAATGCGACGAACAAGGCGTGGAGGTGACGGCGTGAATCATGAATACAGAATAAAACGAATTAGAAATATCATCAAGCGATTTGAAGAAAAAGAAGGTAGCAACTTTGGTGATTGGTGCGATGCTTGGGAACTTATCAAAGAACAAGTGGAGGTGACGGCATGATACAAGTTCAATGCACGAAGTGTGATAGAATCAGCGAAGCACCACACGCCAACTTCACTTTCATAATGTGCCAAGTATGCACTACCAATGGTGACATTGGTTTTATGAAATGCGTGGAGGTGACGGCGTGACTCAGACAATACAATGGCGAGCGGCGTCGACCATGCGTAAGTGGTTAGGGAAGGCTGAGTGTGTCATGAGTGTGGTGACCAGCGAGAAAGAAGGCGTGGCCCCCACCATTGACATTAGAATCAGACGAACCACTGACCACGCAAGTGGTGCCGGATGGACCAAAGAGGGCGTACGCCTCAGTCTGGAGGATGCGTACAACTTGGCTGACTCAATACAGCACATCATCGACTCGTTAGAAAGGGATTGATATGCTTCTGTCACTCGCCACGAAGGTGGCACGCACACTCCGTAGGTTGCACTATGGAAGGGGAGCCGGGGATAGTTCGGCTGACTTCCGTACTGCCATCAAGGCGGTGTCCCAAATCTTGGAGATGACGACTGACGACTACGAGGAAATCATCGACATCTTTTACCCAAGGCACTCAAAGCATCCACGGCGTTTCGTCACGGATGGCTGGGTCAGGGACAATGTGTGCAGTGAACTCGGTATCTCACCCCTCGTCTGGGACGAGTCACTTGTAGGCAAGCCAATCGTACTGGCCCTTGCCTCAGAGAGCAGGGGCAACAAGAGTAGCGGGCTGACTGTGAAGCAGGCCCTTCACCACATGCACCAACTGAGCGAGGTAGGTGTACTGGCGACATCCGAGTTAATGACCGAGGCTGAGGCCGAACTCTTCTGGAGCAGAGCACTGGGTGAGAACCCGCCCTATCCAATAGAGCGATTCATTCAGCGTTGCACCCACATTGGTGAAGGGCAGGCCATGAGCCTACCTGCTGTCAAGAAAGCACTGGACACGATGTCCCCTGCTGAGTTCCTTGTACGCCTACTCAAATACTCTGAGGCTGAGGTCGAGGTCCCTGACGAAATTCAACCGGGGCAACCGTTCCGAGGCCCGGTGTACAAGGCGTGGACGCAGACAACAGCGCCTGCTGGTGTCTATGCTGAGGTGATACGCCACCCCAGACGATACCTCCACATCACTGAGTTCCCCAGCGGCACCTACAATGGTGTGCTGTACAACCGGGACAAGCGTGCAGTGGCCAAGATGAACAGCCTTGACCTACCTATTCAGCAAGCCTGTGTCCTTGAGGTGGAGGCGCAGGGCACGGTGGTCAAGTGTATTACGGATATTCTGTCGTTAGGGCAGGACTGGTCTATTCATCAGCGACCGATGATGGAACGACTCAGCCTATTGAAAGGTCTGGGCGTACAAGGTCAACTACGAGTAGGCGAACTTCTTGAAGAAGGGTCGTCGATTACCACCCTCGTGCATACACTGTCAGAAAATGAACGACTTCGACTCTCGTTCAACAGCCCCTTTCAAATAGGAGAGCAAGGTGGCTGGGCAGTTATGGACGGAACATATCATATTCACTTACTGGTCCTCTCTATCAAGAAGGACGCAGAATACGAAACACATGTGCGCCTCGGTGTACTGGATGGACTTGACCCATACCAAGTAATGGAGGCGAGGCTTCCAACTGAGATAGCCCAGCATGTGAGAACAAGACTCGCTCGACAAGGTGTACTTGTCGGAGCCCACTGGCTCCCGGTGGAAGAGCAAGCGGTTGTGGTGGCTGGCAAGGTGAACGAGGTTCGCCTGTCGACCATGACAATCACGGGAGAACTGCTTTATGCTGACGACAACCTCGGCTTTAGCGACCTCAGTCAACTGACTGACATCATAGAAATGACATAGGTGAAACAAATGAAAGAAAATTGGAACAATGCAGTGTTGGCTCTTGGGCTCAACATGAAGATACGAAGCGTGAACATACCAGATACCCCTTGGCGACAAGTCACAGAGGTTGAGCGAATACCCCACATCAAAGTGGGTGACATGGTGAAGAAAACAAACACAGGGTGGCATGTGTATCAGACCATCGAGTCAACCGTACCTGTGTTCAAGTTCCCTTCACGAGTGACATTGGTCGCTGACTGTCAGGATTGTGGCTCGTCCAACACAGGTGGCTCTTCACTGTGCGACGATTGTTTTGATGCGAGAGGTGAAGAAGAATGAATAAGCAATTAAACAAACTACCACCACATGACGGCTTAGGGGACATTGTATTACAAGAAGCCGATGAAGATGGTGATATTCCGTTTTACAGACCATGCTTATACCGTTGGAGTAAAGATGAAATGGCGGCATACGAGGCTGAAAATGATAAAGCGTTTTTCTGTTTTGCTGTTTCCGGTGCTAATCCTGTTTATGGTGTGACAGCATGGGTAGTGGCGAGAGGTGAAGAAGAATGAAGCGAGTGAAATGTGAAGAGTGTGAGAGATTAAGGTTGCTTAACAGGTTGGGAAAATACCCATTTTGTGTTGATTGGCCAGATTGTAAAAGGAGGAATAAGAATGAGTGAGATTGAAGACTTAGAGAGAAAGATTGAGAGCATGGAAGCGTACCTCGACGAACTGATGGTGCGAATTGAAAGAGCCGAACGACTTGTCGGTGCAGTGGAAGAACTCCAAAGCGAAGTCGCCAAGATTAGAGGAACCCCGGTGGGGATGCTCTTCGATTTCTGGGGGTCTAAGAAATGACTGCGTGGAGAGAGAAGTACCGTCCTCGGACTGTGGCAGACTTGGTAGGTTGTGAGGTGTTCAAGCAACAAGCACAACACTGGTCGTTAGAAACGGCACCACCCTGCCTTCTCTTCATCGGAGGCCCCGGTGTCGGCAAGACCACAGCGGCCCGTGCTCTGGCACGGGATTGGCTTGGTGAGTGGTTCGGTCAAGAGAACTTCATCACCACCAATGCCAGCGATGACCGTGGAATTGGGTATGTCCGTGACCACCTCAAGCACATCTCAAGGCTCAAGGGTCTGATGGTAGCAAAGCGTGTCATCTTTTTAGACGAGGCTGACTCATTGACCAAGGACGCACAGAAAGCACTGCGTCAAATCATGGAAGACAGTCACGACACTATCATTTGGATTCTTGCAGGGAACGACATCTCTGCTTTCCACAAAGCAATCAAGGACAGGTGCACAACATACGAATTCAAGTCGCACGGTCCTAACGAGATAGAGGAAGCCTGCCTCAAAATTCATGAGGCCGAAGGACTTCCCGAAGAATGGAAGCAGTACTACCGCAACCTTGCTCCCCTCTGCGAAGGCAGTCTGAGGCAGACGGTTGATACGCTACAATCATTATCAAAGACACCGGAGGCACTGGAGAAAAGAGTCCGGTCCTCTGGTCAAGACATGTCAAGAGCCGCTCTCCACTTAGCGGCAGGTGACTTTACTACGCTTAACGCATTCCTTAATCAACAGTTAGAGAAAGGTGACAGCCGATTCTATTTGTTGAAGACCCTTCGATACAAGGCTAAGGGCCTCATCGAAGAAGGGGATGATTGGTTTGCTTTCATGAAGACCTATGGGGATTTTATGATGATGGCAACACAATGGCCGGATGACGATATGGCCTTCTTTGAATACTTCGTCGCCACTCTCCAACAGAATAGGAGGTTGCATAAGTGAGATTCATTGCTGAAAAGAAAGGTACTATATATGACTACTCAATCGGCAAAGATGCATCCGATGCAAAAAACAGAAACAACACAGGTGAAAAACATGAACAGTGAAATGATGGAAAAGATTGCCGCTTATGCGGTAAGAACAGGAAAGACAGAAGACGAAGCCAAAGCCGCATTTGCGGTTTGGTTGAAAGATGAGTTCGGTGTGGTCGACATGGCCACCGAAGAAGAATACTTGCTCAACGAATGGGCAGAGATGTTCGTCATTGAAACACGGAACCTCGGAGCAAGCGGCGGCGGCGGTCGAGAAACAACAGTGTTCCTCGGTCACATCTGTGGTCTGAACGAAGCGATTCGTGACCAACGACAGAACCAGCGTGAAGCGGCAATTCTTGCCTTCCGACAGGACAAGAACAAAGCGATTGACAACGGTACCATTGGTATCGTTGCCGCTTATGACGGTGTATGGAACATCAATGGTAAGCCGACCAAAGACCGTGTCGATGGTGAACTACCATGGTATGCCTTCCTTGTGGACGGCACGGCAATTACTATGCTCAACACCAACAAAGAGTCACAGTCCTACGGGAAACCGATGGCGAGTGAAAGCAAGGTACGCTACATGTACTTCCTTGGGAACACTCAGGAGTCATTCGTCAGTGCGCCAAAGATGTGGCGTATTGCCTTGAACGGTGATGACATGACACATACTTACGAACTCGGACAGTTGTGCAGAGTCGAAGTCGTCCCATCCTCCAATGCAGATTCAGACATCTTGTACACGAACCGTGGCTTTGCTAAGACGGTCAAGTACAACACTGACGCCGCTATACCTCCTCAGTACACTGATGCCGGTCGGTTCTGGACTAATTCCGAGCACGGTTCATGTGTGAACTTGGCTAACCTGTTGGAAGAGTACGAGGACCGAAAGGTCCCCTACAACAACAACTTCATCCCACCTGTCGTCTTGACAAAGGGCTACATCAGCCGCATGTCTGTCGAGCCGACTGACAATCAATACGATGATACCGGTAGGAACTTCCGCATCAGCGTCACCAGTCTTGAGTTGCAATCGACCTATGGTCGTGAGTCCAACCTTGCAGAGGTGACCGTCTGGGTTCCCGGTCGGACCTTCGACAGCACTCACCCGTTTGAGTTCAACAACGGTGAGGAGTGGGTACCATACGCTGAGCGTACGCAGGTAGTCATCTGTGGCAAGGTCAAGACACGAATGTTCCGTGAAGACATGGTTCCAAGCATCACAGCACTGGGCATCTATGTCCCGCCTCGTACAGCCCGACCCGGTGCTCGTGGCGGGAACACTGACACATCACAATTGGAGGAATGAATATGGGAGCATTTGACGCATTGAAGAAGCATGTTGACCTCACAAACAAAGGAGTCGACGAAGACAAAGTTGGCGCTTTGGTCGCAGAGGCACTCAACCTTGAGAAGCACCCTGCGCCACCGATGCCTCCTACGGAAGAAGCATCTGCGACAAAGAATCCTCGTCAGGCAGAAAGCCTTACGGAACACATTGAGCGGACAACATCTGAGCCATCCGAGCCCACTACCAACTTCCCTGACCTCGCCAAGGAACTGGCCGCACAGACCTCTGTCAACAGAGTCAAGCCTTCGACCACATTCTGTGGTATCGTAGGTCATAGTGGCCGTGGTAAGACCGGTATTTCCATGGACTCGTTCATGCACAACTCTGGTCCGACCGACATGATGTGGTGCATTGACTTTGATGGTGGAGCACTTGATTGTAAGCACGCTCACTACCCTGACAGTGATGATAAGATTCGCATCTGGAACCCATGGGAAACACAGGCGCACGACCGTGTTGCTTTCAACTACCCTAAGACTCACCAGCGCACAATGAATCTGTGCAAGTTCGCACTTGAGCAAGCACGGAAGCAACAGGCCCCTGATTACGAAGGGCCTCGACTGACCACACTGCTGGTCACTGCTGTCGACCAATACGACCAAGTCTGTATCAACAACATGAAGATTTACGACCTTGAGATGGATGCGAAGGATGCCATTGAAGCGGCCGCCTCCAAGTTGAACCAAGACATTGGTTGGAACTGGAACATTCGTACCACTCGTTTCAAGCAGTTGACGGCGCTCTGCCGCCAATTGAACTTCGCAGGTGTCGATGTGTTTTGGGAAACCCACATCAAGTCTGATGACAAAGAGTACAGTCACGATGGCTGGAAGTTCGTGTGGGAAAAGAACGCTAACAACGACCTGACTCAAATCATCTGGTGCAAGGACCAAAAGATTCGCAACGAAGATGGTAAAGAAACTGGCGAAACACGATACATGGCAGACTTTGTCAAGTGTAAGACCAACCCTGACCTTCAAGGACAAGAGCGTGTGTTCTTCGTGACCAAGAAGGGCCTTCCTGCAACATGGATGGGCCTCGCAGAGTTGCGGGACAAAACCCTCTGAGGTGATTGTGTGGCCTCCTTCACAATCAGCCGTAAGGTGTTGTCGTCATTCTTGGGTTCATTCACCAAGGGGACCGACAACCTTGCGATAAGAGTGGGTGACGACACCATCACTGTTGCAGTGGGTGCTCTCACCCATTACTTGAAGCGGTCTGTCGAAGTACAGGAAAGTGATGCTGGAAAGATATTCATCACTGACCTGACTCGACTGATGACTTACCTCGGAACAGCGTCTGCTTCTGATGTCACAGTCAGCCAGTCTGGACGGGGTAGGGCCTTGCAGGTCCGTGCCGGTAAGTCCTCCTTGGAACTACCGACATCGTCATTCGTTGCATCTGAGGAACAGGTACCTCTGATTGAGAAGGTTATTGCTAAGTCGGAAAGTTCGATGTG
>Ga0209337_1000670_pt1 | contig 27578 bp, 53 predicted proteins | sample LinPmetageLP53_FD_184044 | JGI IMG/M metagenome (GOLD analysis project Ga0209337, IMG submission 184044) | Marine viral communities from the Pacific Ocean - LP-53 (SPAdes) (version 2) | ecosystem: Environmental > Aquatic > Marine > Oceanic | place: Pacific Ocean | collected 2010-02-08 | reverse complement strand
TTTTTTAATTTAAGTAAAGGAGTATCTAATATATCTCCTATCATTGTTCTTGCATTTTTAGATACAGCTTTAGTAACTCTAAATACATTAGTCCAAGGACCATCTTCTCCAAATATACCTAAATTACTTTTAACAAATCTTTCACCTTCAAATTCTTTTATAGGACTTGATTTAATATTTTGTTCACTAGCAGCAGCACCTACATTACCTGGCGTTGGTGGTCTTTCATTAGGATTAATAAATCTACCATCTTCATATATTTCTTGTGTTATTTTTTTAGGTGGTAAATGAAAACTTTTATCTGCGTCAATAATTTTTTGTTGTGTAGCTCCACCTATAGATCCTCTTGCCATTTTGTTAATTACATAAGGTAATCCATATCCACCTGCTACAACCCAAGGCACATATTCATCTGGTCTTGTTGGGTCTAACATTTGTTTTGATATTTCTTCTGCAGCAAAAGCAGTACCAAATACTTTTGCACTTTGTCCAAACTTTGATGCTAATAATAAACTTGAAGGATCTAAAAAAGCACCAGTTATTTTTCCTATGTGATACCAAGGACTAGCATAATTTTCTTCTGCTTGTTTATTTAGTTTTTGTAAAATAGAAGTAGATTCTGCTTGACTTTTACTAAACATAAACAAATCATAAAAATCTTTATAGTTATGTAATTGTGGATCTTCTTTAGGATTATAGTTTTCATCTGGAACAAAATCTTGTTGATTAACTAAATAATCTACAGCTATTGATGTTAAATTTTCAGAAGCAAAACCTTGTTGAAAATCTGCATAAGGACTATACTCTATTGGAGTATTTCTTTGTTGCTTTAAACTTTCTGCATCAGAAGGTCTAAATGGAAAAGCTGTCATTAATTTAATTTACCTAATTTACCACCATAAGAATTTATGCCTCTTGTATAACCTTCAAAAATCATTTTATCTAAAAGTAATTGATTTTGTGGTGGATAATAATTATAGAATGCTTCTGATCCCATTTCATGTTCAATCATAAATTTAACTAACTGGTTTATTTGATTTCCATCAAAAAAATTAATTGCAGTATCTCTAGTAAAATTAGTTTTTTCTTCTAAAGCATTTAAATAATTTGTACTATCTTCTGCATATACAGTTAGTATTTCTTCTACAGTAGGATTATTTCCATATCTTTTTGTAGTTTTATTATTAATTAAAGTTGAATTATTAATCATTACCCTAATACCAGCTCTTATAGAATCTACAGGACTAGCAAATATTGCTGCTTGATTACCTGTTGTAATGTTAGTCATTTCACCATCCCAAGTTTGATCTGTTTTTATAACTGCCATATAGTTATTAGTTCTAAATGTTAATGGTAAATCTTTATTTTGATAATTATTATATACATGTTGCATATAACTTTTTTGAACATTTTCTTCTGTAAAAGAAGCTTTATGTGGAGGAAATCTAGAATCTATTATTTTTTCTTTATCGTTAAAATTTCTATTATTTTGAATTTGTGCATCCATTGATACAATTTCATTAACTTCATTATTAATTTCTGCAGCTTCATTGTAATAAGATTCAACATCTATATCTTTTCCTAAAGCTTTAAATATAAAACCAAATGGTTTTACTTCAGCAGGTACATCATCTATTAAAGGATAATCTGGATAAAATCTATAATCAGAAGCTTCGATCATTGTTTTAGTAGTACCATAAAAAAATTTTTGTAACCATTTTTCTGTACCAGAATCTCCATCAATAAATCTACCTAAACCTTTTTCCATAAATAAATCAAATTTTTTAGTAGCAATTTCTTGCATAACTTGAGATCTGGAATCTGGTAAATCTTCTACAAACATATTACTTCTTAAACCTGTAGGATCAAAATAATTATCTCCTTGTGTTAAAGATATTAATTTTTCATCATATATAACTTTAGCATGATAATTAGGTTTGCCTTCTTTATTAAAAGTTCCAGTAGGTTCTATTATTAAATTTTTGTAATTTTCATCTATAACTCTTTTCATTACATCAGTAATGTTGATTGGTTCTTGTGTTTTACCAGATGGTCCAACAGGATTAAAACCAAATCTTTCTATTTGTTCTTCTGAAGATAAATTTTTTTTTAAATAATTTGCTTGTGCCATTAATGCAGAATCAAAACCTTGACCAGTAAATCCTATTTCTTTTTCAAAACTATGTTTAATCATACTTACTTTGCCAGTTCCATTTAATCTTGTAGCTGAAAAACCTTTTTTATTTAAAGCTTTTAAACCTTGAATACTTGCTTTGTAAAATTGTTCTTTACCTTCGTCTGTTTTAAGATCTATATCACTATTACCATTTATATAAGTTAATTGTACTTTAATTTCATTTAACCATTCTTGCTGTACTAAAGGTGTCATATCAAGTCCTTTATACCAAGCACTTGTACTTTCTGGTATAAACATATGAGAAAATTTATTTTGTTTTTTATTAAATATTTTTTTAACCCACCAAGTATCTGTATTTATGTCTTGCATTTCAATAGTCCATTTCATGTTATTGATTGCAATATCTATATTATTATCAATACTATTAGATATTTTATTGTAATTTTCTTCTAAATTACCTTTGTTAGTCATTAAATTATTTAATTTTTCAGCAATTACTTCATCAGATTCTTTAGCCATTACACCTATTTTATTTGCAGCATTATAAATATGTTCATTTTCTATTGTAATATAAGGAAACATATCTTTTGATTTTATGTAATTAAATAAAGATAAATTTTCTTTAAAATCTTGTATCATTCCAGGTGTTTTAAAATTAACATTATAATCTTTATTAATTTTTTTTAATACAGCTGTTGGTTCCATATTTTGATTTTTTAATATTTCCATTGCTGTTCCTAAATCTTCATTTTCAATATCTGTTATATTTTCATCATTAATTCCATATCTTCTAAATAAAGCAGTTTTAAATAATTCCATTTGTTCATTATTTTCAAAGTTATCAATAACTTCATATTCTAAAGCTTTGCTTACTAAAGATTGAACTTTAATATTTTTACTAACAATTTCTACAGCTCTAGGAAAATCAGTATCAGAAATACCTGGCATACCATTAATTACAAAATTAGTTGCATTTCCATTTGCACCATTAGCAAAATTATTAACATCTAATATTGAACCAGAATCTTGTAATCTATCAAGATTATATTTTGTTTTAGCACTTTTCAATCCATTAATATTTTTACCATTATAATCATCATATAATTTTTTAACATTACTTATAATTTTTGTTCTTTCAAAAGGATCTTTTATTTGATTTAAATATTTTTGATAAATAGGATTTTCTGTATTTTCTGGTGTTAAAGGAAAACTATCTTTACCTTTTGCATAATCTACAAAATATTGATTACCTTGTACATCACCAAGTTTTTTTATTATATTAAATACTCTTAATGTTTCTGTGTTAACAATATCATTATTTAAATCTTTTGTAATAACACTTTGTTTAACTCTTTGTGTTTCTACCAATGTATCTTCTGCTAGTTTATAATTATGATTTTGTTGTTTATGTACAGTATTACCTATTAAATTATTTATATCATTTATACCTAGATTTTCATTATTACTAATAGTATCTAAATTTAAAATCATATCATTATTTGAATCTTCTTTTGCAGTTTCCCATCCAACAATTGCTAATTGTGTTTGTTCATTATTATAATTTGTAGTAGCAAAAGATAAATTTGATAAATTTTTTTGAGCAAGTATATTTCCTGCAATGTCTTTAAATACTGGTGGTGTATTTGCTAGTGTACTTTTTGAATAACTATCCACAGCATTTCTCATACCATCTGGATCTGATTTAAATTTATCTCTTAAATCTAAATAATGATCTCTAGATGATTGATTAAATTGATATTGCCAACTTACTTTAGCATCAGCTTCTGCTCTTTTTCGAAATGTATCTACAACTTGAGATATAGGTTTAGCTATTTGTGCTGTAATATTAGTCTTGGGATATGGTGCTATTCCTATATTTTCAGCAACACTACCTTTTAAACTAACTTGTTTTTTACCTTGTTTTAATGCCATAAATTATTCTGTTGTTCCTGGATTAAGAGGATCATAATAGTTACCATCATCTTGCATACCACCCATATATTGTCCTCTTGGTCTATATGATTGACTATAAGAATAAGTGCTAAATGCTGCTGCACCTATTTTTGCATATGTTCCATATTTTTCAGCTTTACCCATAACTCTTGTTGTATATATTGCTGAATCTAATTTAGATTCTCCACGTAAAACATTTATTTTAATATTTCTAATATCTCTTTCAGCTATTCTATCTATCTCAGCTTGTGTAGTTAAAAAACTACCACTATCATCACTATATCCAGATCCTGCAACTATGGCTAAATTTTGTTTTCTTTTTCTTCTAGCTTCTTCTAATACATCATTAGAATCTTGTAATCCTTTTAATTGATTGAATTTTTTTTCGCTTTCATATTGATTAATTAAAGCTTTGTTTCTAGCTTTACTTGCTTGTAATCCAGAATAAGCTCCAACACCTTGTATAGTAGTACTTATAATTGCTAGTGTAACTGGATCTGCACTCATGAAAAAACTACCTCTACATTCATACCTAATATTTTTAATGGTAATGGTTCTGTTTGCGATAAAGTAATTGTAGGATTTTTATCATATCCCATAAAGAAAAATTCTTTTTTATCTGTAAAAGGAACTAGGTCAGAGCCACCAGTAAAGTTAACTTGTTGGATTACTAAAGATTTTGAGGTTGTGTCTGCAGCTTTGACAGTTAAATCTAAAGCAGAGTTAAGATCAATGATAGCTCTTGAGATTCTTCTTGGTGTTCCAGTTAATGGACCATCTGGTAATTCTTTATCTATTGGCATTGTTTCTACAGTAGCTGTAAAATTAAATCCAACTTTAACTCCTGCTCTTGCAGCAGTACTTAATTCAATTGTATCTGTTAAAACATCTGCTGTAAATTCACCTAATGAACTATTACCATCAACTGCAAATATTTTATTACCACCATACTCTTGATTAACATTATGTAACAATCCTTTTGTTATTGTAACAACTGCATCATTAGATGGTGATGAAGGAAGTGTTGCACTTAAAGTTATATTGTATGAAGTACCACCATTACTAATTACAGCTTCTATATTAAACTCTAGTGAAAAACCTGCAATAGTAATTGCTTCTCCTACTTTTGGTGCAGATGAAAATCCATTAACTTTTAATACTATACCTGTTTGACTAGCACCTTCTACTCTAGGTGCGCCTTTTTGATTAATAGTAGTTACAGTTTGCATATCTAAATTAACTCTATCATCATTACCAAATTTTTCTAATATAAAATGTGTTCCACCTCTAAGTGTTCTTCTAGTAACACAAACCAAATTTTCATTAAGAGATATAATAGATTCAAATGTATCTATATTATTTGTTTCTGTTGATGCACCTTCTGTTGTCCATAATGTCCAACCTGTAAGTTTTTCATCTCTAACAGAATGAAATACAGCTATTGATCCTACATTTGGATGTTCATCATTAGGTTCTGTTAATTGTGATTCATAAGGAATTACAGGTAGTTGTGTGTTTAAAAAATACGCATATTGTTCTGGTCTAAAATTACCACCTTTTAATACAGCTATTTGTTTTGGATTAGTTACCAAATGTTGTGCAAGTAATGATACCGAAGTTGATTTATAACCATCTTCCATATCTGAATAAACAAACTCTCTAATTGATTTACCAGTTTTTTGTGCAAAGATTGCTGCTGAATCAAACATTAAAGGTGCAGCTCTATTACATCCATATGGTGTTTGTTTTAATACAGTTACGTTACCAGGCGTAATAGAAAGATCATTTGCTTTTGGAATATAAAATTCACCACTATCTGTAAAAACTTGTAACTCTTTACCAGATACAAAATGTCTAACTTCATTAACTTCTGATCCTGCAACATCTATATTAATAGAATCTGTTGCTTCTCCTGTGCCTACATCAAAGTTAAAATACTCTGCTGTTCTTGATGCAAATATTGCTGCAGGTTTAGATGCTATTCCACCAAACCATAATCTGTTTGCATGAAAAACAACTGCATGAGGATAACCTCTAGTGTCTGATATTAATTGTTCTTGCCAATCAGTATGTGGTCCATTACTTCCAATATCTTCTAAAATTGTAATAGTAGCAACAGTATCAGATGTTCTAGTTGTTATTACACATTGTTTACCTTTAATTAATAAACGATTATTATGTGCTGCATTTATACTTGAATTAGGTGGATCAATAAAAAAAGCTGCACTTGCTGTTACAGTTCTATTTGCTCCAGCTGTATTTGCTGATAATGTTAATGTAATACTACTATCTACATATTTATAAAAAGGTAATAACTTTTTATTATGACTTCCTTGTGTAATAGTAGTGTCTTCATCAAAATCAAAAAAAGAAACAGTAAAGTTACTAGCTGATGCTCTAAATATTTTTACAGTTCTCCATTGATAATGAGATATAAAAATAGTATCTCCAAACTGTGCAAAAGTTAATTCATTTAATTGTGAGCTTGTCCAAGGAGTAGTGTTTGCACTACCTGCTAAAGCTTGTATAGGATTACCATTTATATCATAAATTCCAAATTTATATTGTTGTAAAACTATAATAGCTATTTCATCACTAGAAAAAACAAAAGGAATTAATCTAGTTCTAGCAGCTGGAAGTGTTGATAGATATTCAGTACCTGGTCTTCTCATTATTCCACCTTCTGCTAACAATGAAAAATTTCTACATTGCTTTGCACCATTGGTGTAAGCAGGAATATCTATACGAGAATTTAATAAAGGATTAAGTTCACCTGCTGAAAAATTTGTAATTACTGTTTTTAGTTTTCTTGCCATTATACATCAGTTCTTGTAGAGTTTCTTAAGTTAATAAATCTTGATGTATCAAGTTTTTTAGTTGTAACTTCAGAAGCGTCTATGTTTTTAGATATTAAAAATTGTCTATCAGCTAAATTTTTATATTCTCTAATCATTCCAGAATCTCTAGCAATTGATGCAGCAAAAATAGATGCCAACTCATATTCTAAAGCTAATCTAAAATGTGGTGGAAAATATTCTTCTCCAACTTTATAAATATAATCTAAGATTAATTTACTATTTGCACCATAAGAATTAACATAAATCATATCTTTATATCTTGTGTAAGGTATTACAAAATCATTTACTGTTAATGTATTAATTTGTAAAACACCAGGACTTGCAGGTAATTGATAAGCAAAATCATATCTCCCTGCTGGTGCTGCATTTAATAATGATAATTGTTTTTGGTTAGTTGCAAATTTCCATCTATGTCTTGTTAAAGATGATTCAGAAATATCATCATAAATATTAGATGCTACTAAAGCTTCTGTAGATCCATCACTAAAAGAAGATATAGGTTGCGCTCCTATCATTATTAATGCTCTTGCACATATATCTACTTTTGATGTTGCCATATTTTATTTTAAATTCTTGTATGAGGGCGAGAAAACTCGCCCCCAAAATTGTAGTGTATTATGCTAAGACAGCAGTTGTTATTGCTGCTGCACCAGTAGCTGATGTTATTACTAACATATCTACTGCAATTGTTCCACCTATACCAGATGTACAAATGATAATATCACCTTGTTTAACTTCATCTTTTGCAGCTAAGAAGTAATCAGAGTTATCGATAGTACCGATAGCATCTCCATCTTTATAGAAGAAGATTGAATTACCACCAGCCTCAGCAATCTTTTTGATTGGGTTGTCTGTTGCGTATGCCATATTATACTCCTATTATTCTGCGCATTTTTGAACTCTAATACCATTAGTATCAATTAATGTACCACCTATGCTAAGCATAGAAGTAATTAAGTGAGAAACTTTTTCTGGTATGTAGTTCACTTCAGTTTTTACATCAGAACCTATTCCTAAGCCCAGAGATGATTTGTGGAAAGCCACAGTATGTCTATCAGTAGAACCAGAAGTTTCTAGTCCACTGTGTACAAACCATAAGAATCCTAACCATCTTTTTGCAGTCATTCCTCCAGCATATGGAAGCTCACCTTCGCCTACATATTCTACTCTAGAGAATTGATCTAATGCTAGTAGATCAGACCATTGTTTTGGTCCTACTACCCAGTATCTTTGATTATCATCTGGAAGGTCATTAGTATTAAAAAGTTCCATCATAGATGTTGCTTTTCCTAAGTTCATACCAGTACCTGTACCTGATGAGTTGTTTGCAAGAGTTGTAGCTCCGTTCATAATACCAGTTAATACGCTATCAGTTTTTCTACCTAAAGCATATGCTGCACTCTGAGATACTACTTGTCTTTCGTCGATGTTTACCTTTAACTCGTCTAGCTTGTCAACGTAATCGGCTGCATAGAAATCAGTTAAAGTTGCTGACACATTACTGTGTGAAAGATCCATTGCAACTACTTCAGCATGTCTTGCTTTAGTATTTGCAGATCCTTTTGCAACCTTCTGAAACTTAACAGTATTACCGTTAACCCCATTCACAGTTCTTACTAGGTTCTTTAATTTAGAACCCATTCTTTGGTAAGCCATGTGAACTTCTGCTTCAAACTGAGTTATAAAGGCATTAGTTATTGATGTTGCCATTATTAGCTCCTTGTTGTTAAGTTACGTTATTATCCGATTATCTTACAAATGCAGTGGATTGTTATCCAGTTAAGGGCAAACATTAAACATTTTTAAGGTCTTGTAATAGAAATAGATTTGTTTAATTATTTAAACAACGCACAATTACATCCATATTTTAGGAATAGTAATTACTTCACCAAATTCTATATTACCCTTTTTGTCATACGAGTATGTTCCAAACAATGTAATATATGTTTTGGTTTCTTTGTATATCCACATTTGACTAGATACAGCTTTAGCAGGTTCTTGTTCATCCATATCAGATTGACTAACCCAACCTGTATCGCTAATTGCATCTAGCCAATGCAAATCTTTTTTAAGTTTTTTATACTTAAATTTATTTTTTTGTTTCGTATGCTTTTTCATACAACTCTGTTACACGCTTAATATAACTATCATCTCTTTTACCTGAATCATAATATCTAGGATCATTCATCATAGATTTAAGATCTCCTAAATCTGGAGTAACAGATACTTGTGTAGGTGTGCTAGGCATAGGACTATCTTTAGTCAATTTCATTATTTCTTCTATTGCTTTTACACCATCAGCTGTTGCTGCAAAACTAGAAATAGTACTGTAAGCTTCTGGCGATAAATTTTTTTTTGACCATAGCTCAGCAGCTTCTACTCTTTCTTTTGACGCATCACCAAGTTTTTGCATTTCTTGTTCTACATTTGGAAGTGTAGCCATTGCATTATCTATAAACACTTGAACACCTTGATCAAATTGTTCTTGAGATAATCCGTTTTGTTTAGCTGTTTCTTTCCACCATTGTACTATTTCCATATCATCCGATACCGAAACATCTACATTTTCTGGAAGTTCTGGAACAGTAATTTTATATTCTTCTGGAACTTTACCTAATCTTTCTTGTTCTAAGTCTTGTCTTACTTGTTTAGAAAGATCATCTGTTCTTGAACCTAGTTTTTTTTCAAGAGCATTATAACTTGAAGCTAAGTTTTCTAAGTTAACTTCTTTTCTATCAACATTCCAAAATTTGTCTTGTACATATTCTGGTTTATCGCTTACAGTTTGTTCTTGAACTTCTGTGGCGATTGGTGCTGTTGCATTATCATCTACCATCGTTTTCTCCTTTTTTTATTCTTGTTTGTATTATTGCTGTTAAAAATCTCATTCCTTCTAAATGAAATAGTTTGTTGCTTTCTATATTAGGTCCAGCAACAGCTTCTGTTGTAATTGATTTAATATAATCAAGAACTTTTTTTCCATTATCATCCTTGAATACACCTGCAAATATTTTATTAAGATTACGTTCTTCATCGTTTGTTCTTACGTAACCATCAATAGATTTTGCAGGAATTGGTTTTTTTTGTTTAAGACCATCCCAACTCATTATGACTTTGCAGTTTTTTTAGCAGCTGTAGATAGTTTTCCAAAATGAAATAAAGGCTTACTAGTTTTACTATGTGTAGCTCCACTATGTAGTTTACCATTTGACATTTTGTGACTATTGCCTTTATGTTCTTTACCATTTTGAAAATAGTGTTTCATATTTTTTGCCATTATTGTGGTATCTCTCCTTCTCCTGCTGAAGTTTGTAACTGACTAATTTGTTGTATTATCTGTTTCTGTTCTTCTTCATCTCTAATTAATTTTTCTGGTAAGTTCATTTTTTCTGCTAAGTATTTTGCTGTTTCATTTTGATTAACAATTACATTAATCATTTGTGGTCCAAATGTACCTGCAATAATTTCATTAAATCTATTTATATCTGAAACATCTTGCATATGCTGAGCTTGTGCTAATGGAGATCTAGCTCCTATTTTAACTTCTCTACCATTTACTTTTGGTAATTCTATTCTACCTTGTTTAGATAATATTCTAATAATTCTTTTTAACAATGGGTGTATAAACTCAGATTGTAGTCTTCCAAAAGAAGAACCAATTTGTCTTGATAGATCTGCCATTCTTTCTGAAACTTCTGTTGCTGTCATTGGAGTTCCTTCTGGTCTTCCAAGAGCTTCCATGTATAAAGCTTTTTTAATATTAGCTCTCATATCTTGTAATACTAATTGAGCTACATCAAAGTTAGATGCAGATTGTATAGCACTTAATCCTCTTGATCCTGGTGCTACTGGTATTAATGAACCAGGTACTAAAGCAATATTATCTGGATTAATTACACCATCATCTTCATAAGTATAAACACCACTTACTGACATCTGTGCATTTTGTAATATTAATTCAACAGTTAAGTTACAAGTTTTAATTGCCCCCATGGCATTAAATACTGGGCCTCTACCGTACACCTCGCCAGATGCCTTATTCCATCTAAATACTAAATATGGATTAGATCCTTCGCCTTCATATTCTTCTTCAAAGATTACAGCTTTAGGATTTTCTAAGACTACACAATATTTATATTTTTCTTCATTTTCTTTATGTATTTTATAAACAGCTTCTATAATTGTTAATTCTTTTTTTTGTTGTAACAAATCAAAATTTTCTGGCATAACTGCTTTAGGATATAAAACAGAAACGTGTTCTGGTTTTACTTTTCTAGTTCTATAAACAGTATCAATCTTACCATCTGGTCCATTTAACAAACATACTTTTGGTAATGGTACAGCTGTAAATTTTACAGGATTAACAGCATCTCCTTCTTCAACTAACATACACCCAGTACCTACAGCAAGATCCATAAATGCTTCGTGTACTTCTTGATTAAAGTTAGAGTTTTGTAATACTTCAAAAACATATTCTGTAATTTTATCTAACTGTAAATTTACTTGTGATCTTTCTTCTTCTGGTATTTCTACACCTGCTTGAAAATCTGCCCATCTAGCAAAGGTTGGAACAATACCAGATTGTAATCTTGATGCAAATTCTTGTACTCCTACTACTGCTGTTTCATCAAATATTTTATCTGTTCTTCTTTGTCCTGGCGATTCATCATAAAAAGATTCTCTGTTTGGAAGACAGTACTCATAAGCTTCTTCAAATTTTTCTCTCCAATGATCTTTAACTGATACAGCTTCTTTATATTTTTCTAATATACTAGTTGCTTTATCTTTAGTATCTACTCTTGGTGAATCGTCAATTGTGTATTCCATTATTTTTTTCTCCACTTGTTTTTAAGTTCTACAATAAAAACTTTAATTTTTAAAACTATTTTATTTATAAATTTCTTCATCTAAATCTTTTTGTTTTCGCTGCGATAGCTTTTGGTTGTTTAACGAACTGTTTTCCTTTTTTATTTCCACTTGCTTTAGCCTTGTTAGTCGCTGATTTTTCTTTAGCCGTAAGAGCTTTCCAAGCTTTTTTAGGTAAATATCTTCTTTTGCCTTCTGATTTTTTACCACTGCTTGTTTGCCATTTTTGTTTACCCCATTTACTAAGTTTGTTCGATGAAGACTTAGATCCTCTATAGCCTCCACCTGCTTTCTTATAAATCTTTGTAGCAAGTTGCATAGCCCTAGCACTGTGTTTGCCTCCCATTTTTGCTTTGGCTTGAGATTTAGCTCTTGCCCATAAAGCAGGTTTAGTTTTTTTTGCAACAGCCATTAAGTTTTTTTCTTATTGTTGTTTGCAAAACTCCTTGCAGCAGCTACACTACCAAATCCCCAAGCTCTTAATGCTAAGGCTTTTCTAGTAGGTCTGCCTTTACTATCTTTCATTGCACCTTTCATTCCTGCAAACCTTGCAGCAAAAGAAACCCTTCTAGGATTCTTACCTTTTTTAACTGGTGCTTTTAAGTTAGATCCTTCTTTACGTTTAAAGAAAGCTCTACCTCTAGCATTAAGTCCACCTTTAGGATTTTGATAAACTTTTGCTACCATTAACTTAAATAACCTTTGCCCCCAGGTTTACCAAATAAAGATCTTGATCCTACCATTCCTCTAGCTTTTCTAGCATCAAATGATTCTTGTTGTTTTTCTAATTCAAGTTTTCTTTTTTCTTCTTCTTCTTTAGCTTTCTTAATAGCTGGATCTATTTTTACTACTGGTGGTGGTTTTGGTTTAAATATTTTTCCCATATTACTCCTCGTCTTCAAAATCAATATCATCAAGATCGCTAGATGTTAATGAACCGAATCCATCTTCCATTTCTTGAAGTAAATCATCTTCTTTATCATGAAGATCTCTCATATCATCTAGTATCTGTTGTAGTGATTTCTTTGGTTTTGTCATGTTCTTTCCAAAATGACTTATATCCTGCTTTTATCAACGCACAATAAAGTTGATATGGAGTTAGGATATACCATTTATAGAATCCTATAAGACGCATAATAAATCCAACACAAGTTAGATCTTTAATTCTAAAGAGCTGCCATTCATCTTTAATAGGACATCTTAATACTTTATAGTCTTTCAAGTAATTAAGTATTGTAGATATTTCTTCCTTGTCTAAATAAGACATTCTTATTCCTACATGAGTATATTCTAAATGAATCCACAAATCATATTTAGCTGAATAAGATAAAGCTCCACAATGTTTAAAACCTTTTTTTAAAAATTGTAACCATTCACTGTGATCTTGCTCTCCATAGAAATATACTAACCATTCCGTTTGAAAATATCCCATACTTTCCTTTTGCTTACACCTGGCTTTTGAAATACATCCCATTGTTTCTTAGCAACAGTTGGCTGAGTTTGTATTTTACCAGACATCATTGTTCTACCTTCACCAGCTCCCATCATTAAATATTGCAAAGCATCATGAACATGAGAGTATCTATTCTTTAATGGTTTCTCATCATACCTATCTCCAGATACTTGTAGTCTTCTATAATGATAACCACCATTAAAACCTTTCTTAAGATTAATACAATCTGTATTCATATTAAATCCTGGTGAGCCATCTACTAATCTAGATAGTGTAGAATCAACAGCTTCTATTCTTAAAGCAACATCGTTAGATGGTGCAGGTATAGCTTTCAATCCATGATTACGCATAATTTGAAATGGAGTTCTTTCATCTGTTTGTGATCTAAAATCTCCAGAAGGATCACCATAGATCATAACTTCATATCCTTTGTATAATTTAGCAATCTCTCCTCTCAGTAATTCTGAGAATCTTATTACACCCATATCAAAACAAACAAGCTCATTTACTATATTCCATTTACCAGTTGAGGTTCTTTGTCCAAACACAGCAGCAGGTGTTAATCCAAAGTCAACTCCAATCCATATTGGTTGTCCTGGTACTAAATTTATTTTTTCTTTTGTAATGTGTAATTCTTCTTTGAAGCTGTGATATACAGGTTTACCTTCTTCAATAGATCCTAGTTTATTTAAAACATAAACATCTATCCATCCTTTTGTTTTACCTCTAATAATATTATTATAATATTGTTTGGTTAGGTTTTTTTTATTTTCTGCTTTATTGTTATCTTCATAACCAGTTATATACCCATCAGATCCTTTGTTCTCTAGCAAAGCAGGGGGTTGGGTATGAAAACTCCAGTTATCTGGTTTGATTAACATTAAAGCTTCATCTCGAGAGATGTGGTCTGGTACAGGTACATCTGCTGCCATGATCGGCCACCAGTGATCTTCTTCTGGTGCATTGGTATCAGCTATAACTCCATACCAACTAGCTCCACCTTCTCTCATACTAGGAAATCTTCCTACCCTCATAGTACAAGCATCTATAATTGATTTGGGTATTTCTCTTGCTTCATTAACCCAAACGCCAGTCAATTCTAATGATAGTAATTTTTTAACATCTTCTGGTCTATCAAGAGCTAAGAAGATAACTTCTATATCAAGTTCACCAACTAAGATTCTATGAGTATAAGGAACACTCCAGGCGAAATGCCCCCATGTATCTTCTGGAAACCAATCTAACCATGTTTTGATTGTTGTAGTTCTAAGCTGTGGATTTGTATTTCTAATTACAGCCCATCTAGATTTTCTTTTACCTTCTGCATTCTTTTGTTGTAATAATGCTCGTCTAAATAATTCAATACAACAAGCAACTGATTTGCCAGAACCTACTGGACCACGCAGTCCTCTAAAGAAGTCGTCAGACTTCATAAATTCTTTTAATACAACACCTTCAGGTTTATATTTAAAATTAATCGACATTTACACCAACATTAGCTTTCAACAGATTGTATATTGTTTCTTCACCAAAAGCTTCAACAAGCTTATCAGCTTCGTAGTCTGTTATCATGTGTGTTGGATAATTTTTTAAATGTACTTTCTTAACTATAGTTCTTAATCTATTACGATCTTTTAAACTTATATTATTGAGGAACGACATTTCAATTGTTCAACCCTTTCCAATACTATCTTAAGTATTTCTTCTTCTTTGCCAAACTTTTCTTCAAATGCTTTCTTAGACATATGTATAGAGAAGTTTCCTTGATGATGGTCGTGGCATAACGGAATAACATGGAAGTGGCTTGTACGTCTTCCTATGCCAGTTCCAGGTGGTCTTATATGGTGTAGGTTAGCTGGGCGTTCGCAGCAATAGCAACCAAGCTCAGCAACCCACCTCATATGTTCTTTTTCTTTCTTTGTCGCCATTACTTCTTTTTCATTTTTGCTATGATCTTTTTTTTTAAAGCTTCTGGTAATGTTTTCTGTTTTCCTGCTAACTTGCTTTTTGCAGCAGGTCTTCCTTTTTTTGAACCATAAGTTCCTTTTCCGTAGGGCATTTTTCCTCCATTTGTTCGTATGTTGATCTGCATCCATCTGGTGTTGCAGCACTTGCCATCTGTATGGCTTGTATATCATTGTTTGCTGAATATACAATCTCTCTTTTTAAAGTGTCATCTTGCCATATATTTACTTTGTAATTCATATCTCTCCTTTGTTTAATTGAAAGGAGAACCTTATAGAACTAAAAAATTTTTTGAAACGCACTTAAGCAATCTATCGCCCTTGTCCTTTGTAGCGAAGTTGTTTCTTTTGTCTTTTGGCTGATTTGTTTTGGCTCTTTGTATGAACGCCTTTTCTTTTCTTAGGTTTATCTCTTGGTATGAAATGTGTAAACTTCTGCTTTGCCATCGTACTTTTTTAAACCCTGTTGTCTGTGATAGTCCACTCGTCAGCTATGGCTGATGATTTTCGCCCCCACCCTCCGAATCTCACGATTCTAAATGTGTGGGTGCGTACCAACACCTCACGTTAGATCTATATTAATTTTAATCTCCCCCTGTATATTGTGTGATACCTTGTCTGGTGTCCTCAATCCTACTCTATCGAGAATATCTCTGCTAGCTTCTAGCTGAACGTATTCACTTCTAGCTCCTGTAGATAGCTCGATAAGTCTTTTACTCGCACTTACTGCGCCAAGTCCAAGAGTTTGTGCAATCCGTTGTTGCATATACTGTTGTACCTTTGGTAAACGTAGTGTGCGAGAAGCACTTACTCTCGCTGAATCTTTGCTAATAGCTGTTGAATATCCTGCTGTTTTAGCAGCTTCTGTTATACTACACCCTGTAGCTACTATTGTATCTACTAAGGCTCGTTGTTTCTCTGTTAGATCGTCTTTCATAATACCTTTTAATTCTACCCTAATAGGTTCGTAATTATTTAATTTGTCCCTGTCAAGATAAATAACAGTACTTTAGTAGGTAATGAAACTCACATAACAAGATGTTGTATGGCGACTTACAGGCTCTAGTGCTTTGCACCCAAGCCCTTCGGTCTTGTCCCTAAAGGGTAACGATCCTGGTCGCAAGAGAAGTCCTATACACGTGAACGCTAAAGTATAACAAGGAATCCCCTCATCCATTCAACAGGGCGTAATGTCCACGAGGGACATGAACGCCACACCTAAAGGTGTCAAGCTGTTGACTGGTGAGTTCTCCCCTTGTTTACTAAGCGTTACCACGTGCGTTAGGCACTGGTTAATATAAACGCTAACAATAGAGGTTACTATGGAATACGTTACATACTATGAGTTGATAACAGATGAACACGATAGAAAAAGAGTTGTTGAGTTATCAATGTTAAAGGAAGAAGCGATAGTTAAAAATGACTGGGATAAAGTTGTTGAGCTGTCAAGCGAAATTAATAATATAACAAAAGGAGTTAAGTATGATGGGTAGTGAATTAAATCAACAAGATTATTCAGATAGCAGACTAAATGATATGGAAGATGTATTAGATAGTATTGATATGAAAGCTGGTGTTACTAGCTTTTTCAATACAGTTATATCACCATTTGCAGATCATCCAGATTGGTCTATGTTAGCTGAATGGAATGCTAATAGTATCATAGGTGTATTTCAAAGACACCATGAACAGTGTATCAAAAGTCTAGATAAGACAAAAGATCTTATGCAGACTGCGTTACGAGAAGATGTTGGTAATGAGATAACTAAGCTAAATGTTGACAAGTTAATCTTTAGACGTGATGCACAACAGGTAAATATCAGACGAGCTGAATCAATATTAAATGAATTTCATTTATGTTATGAAGTTACATTTGGTAAGAAGTTTATGCCTCAAAGCAAAACACCTGCCAAAGATGTAACAAAACAGATGAAAGAATACAATATGACTAGACTAAAAGAAGCTCTAGGTAAATAATATAATATATCTAACCCGGTACTCTTAATCGAGTACTGGGTTTTTTTTATCGCTAAAGCCAATTTTCAAAAAACGTTCGGCGTTGAAAATCATTGGGCGTTGCTGCCGAATACAAATAATAAATAAAAGGAGAAATACTATGTTAATAAAACTACAAAACTGGTTAATGAATGTTGCTGCTAAATGGATTTGGATTGCAATCATGTTGCCAATTAGAATCATTCTAGGTTTGATATTTGCTGTATCAAAGCATATGCCTAACAAGGTTGAATTACCTTACAAAGTTGTGAAGAATGAACAACCTAAAGAATGGTACAAATAATGACAAAATATAAACAACATATAATAGATGAACTAGCTAAGTTGCAGTTTGATTATGCAGAATGCAGAATTGAAATGGCTGAATTTATTTCTAGTATAACTAGACTAGGAGTAGATTCGCCAGGCGACATAGAGGAGCATAGATCTAATGCAGAAGAAGCAAGATACGATTACAAAGTATCTAAACATCAAGATAAATTCTAAAGAGATATTTGATTTACAAGAAATACTACATTTATATTTTCTTGAACAAGAAACATTAAATCATAGACAAACTAAAGATATTGAATGTTATGATTTCAATGAAAGATTAAAACATTTAATTGGTTTATATGAATTAAAGAATCCTAGTGTTGAGGATTAGCTGAAACGATTGCTCCCTCCCTCAATCTAAACAGCAAGTTTAGCGTTGCACTTGTAGGATATAAGCAACGCATATGCAGTACTTAACTAAGACTAATGCGTATCCAGAGATGTTAAGCTAAGTTTATTCCTGGAGCTAAGTATGAAAAAAAAGCTGCAGCTATCCCAAGAAATGAGATAGCTTATATAAACAGAAAGAAAGAAATAACTATGAAAGGTATAGCTATATGAAGTCCGTTATCAAAGAAAAAGCTAAAAATCTACGCACAAATGTAGAAGGTGTCATACCTAAGTTTTTTGGATTCTGGAAATATATATTAATTGCAACATTATCAGGAATAAGTTGGGCATTATATTTTATAGGCTTAAGCATAGATATTTGTAATCACTATGTAAAATTTATTAAACAAACAATAACAAAGGAAAAAAATGACTGAAGAAGAATTATTAACGAGTGCAATAAAAAGAACAAATAGAAATCAAAATACAATTAAATATGGAATGTTTGGATTATCATTAGGTGAAGATAATTATAATAGATTACATAACTATTGTATTAAACATAATCTTTACAAAGCTACTTTAGTTAAATCATTAGTAGTAGATTATTTAGATAAAGCAGAACAAAAGGATGACAATGTATAATGTAATACTATGGAAAGATAATGACAATGAAGACATTCATGTGTTTGAAAATAAGCCTACATTTTCAGAATTATATAAACTTATTGGATGTGATTTAATTCAAATTCTAAAAGGTTACAATAAAGAATTAGGTACTTTTGAAATGCACATGGATGAAGAAAGTAAATTAAATAATTTAAATTATCCAAATAAAAGAGCAACTCAAGCTTGGTACAACTGGCAAGACAAAACTAAAAGATCTTGTATTCCTGGTGATTACATAGCTGGTACTGTTGCTATTGTTAAAAAACAAAAGTTTAAACCAAAAGTATTAACTGAAGATGAAGTTAATGCAATGAAAGGAAATTAATGGCTAATTGTTATTATCATTCAGTATCATCGGTTAAAAAATGGGGTGGTAAACCAGAAGATTACCAACCTATACATGACTGGTTTGATGAATCAAAAAAGATTATTGCACATTGGAGTCACAGAGCTTTGCGACACCATGCTGAAGGTTGTTTTGCTGCCGAACAAAAGTTTGGCACATCAATAAAAAATTCTGATGGTAAAATAGTTCCTGTCAGATTAATTGCAGAAAGACATATCGTTGAAGACATGGGTTGGATTCCAAGTTTTTACGATTGGGCAATTTTAATTAAGCCAACCAAATGGACAATGAAAGGTTATAGAAATGTCGGACAAGACAATTGAAAACGTATTAAGAGCATTACACACACAAGGTATTACTAAAGTAGAAATAGAATATTCTGGTGGTAATGATGAAGGATCATTTGATAGACCAGTATTTTATGCAGATGACAAATCTGTTACAGTAGATTGGACTAAAACTTTAGATCTTGATGAAGATGAAGACTTTGATGACGATAACTTTGAAGCATTAGTTTATGCTGATGAAGGTAGATTAAATCAATGGTATTCATTTGCAGGTGAATATTCTGTTAATGGTACACTTACTATTAATACAGAAACAGGTGACTTTGATGATAGTGCTGATTTTACAACATCAGAATATAGTGATGAATCAAAGTCTGGTAATGTTTTTAAAGATAAAAAAGAAAATATCTTTGAAAGATTAGGTGTAGAAAAATGACACCTAAACAAAAGAAAGAGTACACTAAATGGGTAAATAGTTTTGCTAATCAAAAAACTGTTACCACTAAAACAACTAAACCAAAAAAGAAAGGTAAAGATGAAACCAATAAGAAGTAATGAACTAAACTATCTTGATACACTTATACATGACAAGTTTAGAAACAGAAGACAAAACATTGAATCAGAAATAGAAGCTGCTACTCAAAAACAAACTGATAAAAATTACTCAAAGTTTGTTGAAAGATTAGGTCTTAAAAATCAAATTAAAGCTTACAAAGAAGCTGATATGAAACTTAAAAAGTTTCAAGAACAAAAAGAATCTTATGAATCTAAATTGTTTGCAGCTAAAACAAATAAAAAAATAGAGCTTGAACAAAAACTTCAGTCTTGGGCTTCTATTAGAGGATGGAAAGGTAACTACAATGACACAATGGACATAAGCATCAAAGATTATGATGATGTTTTAACTACATTGTCTAGAGCTTGTAAACAAGAAACTAAAAAGTCAGTAGAAAAATTACCTAAGTTTAAAGTAAAACATGATTTAGATTTGCTTGAAGAACAAGCTAAAAATGTTTTATATTCTGGTAGAGATATAAAAGATGTATGGAAACATTTAGGTAATACATTCAAAGCATCTGGTGTTCCAGTAGCTGCACCTAAAGAGTTTCTACAATTAGAAAGTAAATAATATGGATATAGATAATGAAATAAATTATCTAGCTGAAACTGATACTACCTTTGCTAAACTTATGGCAGAGGTAGAATATCAGCGAGATATGATTAAACATTTCAAAGGAGCTTATGTAACTCAATCAGATGTAGCTGTGTCTAAAGCTACCGAAAGTTATTACGCTTCTGCAAGTTATGTAACTTCAATTAAGAAAATTAATGACTTTAATATTGAACTTCTGCAATTAAAAAATAAAAGAAGAACTGCAGAAATGAAAATAGAAATATGGAGAACATTAGAAGCATCAAGAAGGAAAGGTAATATATAATGTCAGAAAATAGTGAACTATATTTTTTTATAGGATTAAGAATAAAACAAGCTAGAACTGATTCTTTTGGTCATAGACTTATGACGCAAACTGAATTAGCAAAAGCTGCTGGTTGCACTTTTCAACAAATTCAAAAATATGAAAAAGCAACTAATAAAGTTAGTATAGAAAAGCTAGATAGAATAGCTCAATATACTAAAAAACCATTAGCTTATTTTCTTCCACATACAGTTGTAGATAGTACTACCATATCTGGTTGACAGCTATTAAAATATACATATATTTAGTGTTTATGTCTAATAAAGCACTAGGTAAACAATTTCATAATCAAGTAATACCACAATTTGTTAAAATAAGAAAAAACATGGGTATTTCTCAATTAGAAATGGATGAAATATTAGGTGTAGCCAAGGGACTTGTATCAAAATGGGAGTGTGGTATAAGAAAACCAAGTGGCTGGTTATTCTGTTGTTGGGCAGAAGCACTTGATGCCGAAATTATAATACAAAAGAAAGAGGTAAAACATGGCAGTTAATCCAGATTTTAATCCTGGTGATATAACAGACGATTCTATCGTCAATGACGTAATTAAAAAAACAATTGATAGACATATGCAAGGCATGGAAAAGTTTGGTAAAACTATGTCAGATAACAAAAGACCTATGTCCGAATGGGCAGATGAATTAATTGAAGAACTATTAGATGCTGTTCACTATTTAACTAAAATGAAATCAATTTTTCAACAGTTTGATAATGATTCAGATAAAGTTAAAGCAGCTCTAAAAAGTTTACAAGAAAAAACATCTACTAATGATAAAACAGAAACGCAAAGTTAATATAGATTATACACCTTATCATGTAAGACAACAAGCATGGTGGATGTCATTGTTAAAATTTTATAAAAATATTGAATATAATGATAAAGTATATACAGACTTTGCTACCAAATTATTTGCAGGTAAAATAAATCAAAAAATATTAAAACAATTAGATAGTTTAAGAAGAAAACACAATAAACAAGAACAAAAAAAATGGGAAGATATAAAACGTAAAGGTGCAACTCGTGTAGGTTTAAACTTCCGAAATATATACAGGAATAAATAATGCCAGAACAAGATGAAACAATACAAGAAATACAATCACAAAATAAAGATAGAGCTTTACAACAAAAAAGAATGCAAACTATTAAAACAGTTGCAGGTTTGTTAGGAATACAAGAACTTAGATGGATCTATACTGAAATATATAATATGATTCAAGACATAGAAAAAAAAAATCATAAAAATGTAGAATCTCCAGATAACAGAATGAACTTCCCTAAAGAATAAAACAGAAAGGACTAAATGAACAAAGACTTTGATCGTAAGACAGGCATTGGAGGATCAGATGCCACCAGGTTATACAATGGTGATTGGCACGATTTGTATTTAGAAAAGATTGGAGAGAAAGAATCAGATGATCTCTCTAATGTTTTACCAGTACAAATGGGAGTGCATACCGAAGATTTTAATATTCGCTGGTTTGAAAAACAAACAGGTATTAAAGTTGTAGGTGAACAAGTATTTATTAAATCTAAAAAATATCCATTTATGTATTGCAATATAGATGGTGTCCTCAAAGAAAAAAAGGCATTGCTAGAATGTAAGCATACCAACGCTTTTACTAATGAAATCAAAACAGCAGAAAAATACAAAGCACAGATACAACATTATCTAATGATATATGGTGCAGATAAAATGTATTTATCTATGTTCTTTGGTAATATGAAATGGGGATTAGCTGAAGTACTTCCAGATAAAGAATTTCAAAAACAATTAGAATCAGCATTAATTTTGTTTTGGCATTTAGTACAAACAAAAACACCCCCACCAGATTTTGTTGATTTTAATAATTTTAACGAACAGATAAAGGAGCATAACAATGGTAGAGAAATCGTACCCTTACTCACCAGGCAGTCAAAAAGTTGATACATCAGTTGAAGCTGCCGAGTTATTAAAAGAAGGTGCTGATACTATAAGATCTAAAGTGTTTCAAGTTATTGCAAACAAAGGTAACTTTGGAGCAACAGCAGATGAAGTAGCTGACCTATTAGGGTTATCTTCATTTACTGTAAGACCAAGAGTAACTGAACTATATAAACAAGATAAGATAGAAAGAAAAGATAAACGTAAGAATGCTAGTAAGCGTTCTGCATATGTTTATGTAGTTAGTAAAACTCATATTAATAATCAATACACAGAGAAAGGTATATAATGAGAACAGGAAAAGAAGAAAACTTTTGGATATGGGATCAAGTAAAAAATACTAATCCAAAATATACAAAAGCATTTACAAAGTTTGGTGGTAAAGAACTTACAACTATAGATCCAATGTATCAGATACAAGTTATGACTGGTATGTTTGGTCCAGTAGGTTTAGGTTGGGCTTATAATGTTGATTATACTTATACAGATAAAAATGTATTTGCAGAAGTATCAATAAGATACAGAAAAGAACCTAGCTTAGAATGGAATCAATTTGGTCCAGTATCATCAGTACAAGCATTGTACAAAAAGAATGGTGGACTAGATGATGAAGCACCAAAAAAAGCAATGACAGATGCTATGACCAAAGGTTTTAGTCATCTAGGTATCAGTGCTGATGTGTTTCTTGGTTTGTTTGATAACAACAAATATGTACAAGAAATGAAAGCTAAGTTTGATGCTAAACCAAATAACATAACAGTAATTAACACAAAGGAGTTAAATAATGCTAAACAAAGTGATGCTGATAGGAAGACTGGGAGCAGACCCAGAAATAAAACAAACTAAAAAAGGTGAATCTTTTGCTAACCTATCTTTAGCTACTAATAAAAAGTACAAGACTAAAGATAATGAATGGCAAGAAAAAACTACATGGCATAAAATTGTAGTATGGGATCCAAGACTTGCAGATACTATGCAAAAGTATGCTAAGAGTGGAACTCAATTGTTTGTTGAAGGTGAAATAGAAACTAGACAATTTAAAGATTCTAACGATCAAAACAGAATTGTAACTGAGGTTGTTATACCTCGATTTACAGGAAGCATTAGAATGGTTGGCGACAAACCATCTGGTACAAAGACTGCTCAACAGTCTAAACCATCAGATGATTTTGATGACCAGTTTTAATAAGGTTAAGTTAATTTACCTTAAAATAATTAACACGTAGTATGTAACTACATCTGTTGTTAACTGTAGGCGTATGAATACTTTGAATTGATTGCGCCTACAGTATAGAATTTGTGATAACAAATAGGTAAGCTAGAACCTGCTGATATAGAATGCTAGTCTTCTATACAGCTAAAGTCCTGCTGCTTAATTAAAAATTATGTGAGTAAGCAACCACGCAGTCCAGTATGGTGTAATGATAAATACCACCAATGGTTTATCCTGTCTGAGTTGCTTACTTTTTTTTATGTGAGGTGTGAGCTTCCGAATTTCATAATAACCTGTGCATATGAAAACAATAATATGCTTAAAAGATATATTTAAAAAACGTCAAATTTCTAATGATGAAGTTATAAATGTTTTTGATAATATAGCCGACACATTAACAATAGACTTACTTAAAGGTAAAAGTGTAGATGCAGCTCAAGTTGCTTTGGTATCTAATGTAATGCAAATAGCATCAAGCTATAATAATAAGAAATTTGCTATAGATTTGTTGCAAGGAGCTTTAGCTGAGCTAGAATCTGAACATTTTACAGAAACAGGTCATAAGCTTTCATAGATCTACGTATATAAATATCTTTATTATTGTACCCAATGATACCGAATTAGTCTTCAATGCCTATCTAAGAGCTTCTCAGAGCTATTTAAATGGTCTAAATTACTCATTCCATAGAAGTAATTGTAATTATAAGGCACAGCTCTACAATCATGAGCTTTTCGCATAGACTTCTGTTTATCTCTAAATTCAATAGCTTTTGTTTCAGATTCAAATATTACATTTGTAAACATTTTATAAAGATTATTTTGTTTCCAAATAATACACCACATTATTTTTATCTAACTGAATCTATAAAATTATAAACTCTACCGAATTGTTTATCAATAGACATCAAGTCAGATTGGATCATGGTTACTGTTAATTGAAGTTCTATAAGTGTGACCAAAGTCCAGGTAGCTAAACCCATTAGGATTGTACCAAGCAATGCAATTAAAGCTGTGTTAGTTTTTCTTGTCATTGCATACCTAACCATTGGAATACAGCTATAATAGTTGTAAACGCACCTGCTAACCAAAGTAAAACTTTAACTGCACCTTTACTAAAACTAACTTGCTGCTTAAGTTCATTTATATCTTTTGAATTATTAGCTACATCTTTGTGAACTCTATGTAGTTTAGAACTCATATCGTTTACAGCTTGTACTAATACATCAATTATAGCAGGAGTATTTTTTTTTTTGGTAACTTTTTTCTTCATTTACGTTTCATAATATCAGCACCTTTTAATCCATAAATTGCTGATACTACCCCTATGAAAATTGCTTGATACCAATAAGGTAGGTTTTTAAAATATTCAAAAAATAAATCTAATTTATTACGTATTTCTGGATCGTCAGAAAAAACAGACCAACCCAATAAAAGAATAGGCATAGATACAAGGATAAGTACAAATTCGTCTTTCCAACCATTATCATTGCTCTCAATAATTTTCGCTTTATATTCAAGTTCACCATTGCTCATCTTTTCAGCATGACGCATTTGTGCATCAGCCATTAACATTTTTGTTTGCTGTCGTTTTTTATATACATGAGAACCTGCAGACATTGCAAGTTTTATTGCACTCAACCACATATTAATATTTCCATACGTTAGGTCTTACTACATATTTTTGATTAACATCTACAGTCAACCAATCAAGATGAGTAAAAGTTTTAGCTATTCCAATACCTGTAGGTTTTGGATCCCAATGCAAAGCAAAGTCTAACAACTCATATTGTTTTTGTGGTGATGTTCCAATGTCTACAGCAAACCCTGTAGTATGTGGACCACTATCACCTGTTGAACTTACTTTACTATTATGTTCTGAACATCTATATGCTGAAGTAATTGTAACACCTTCTTGAAGATGTGTACGCCAAGCCTGACAAAAATCTAAAACAATTTCAGAAATTTTTAATTGTTGGCAACATTTACATTTAAATTCATTGCTGCTAAAATTATTATATTTAGCAAAATTTTTTCCATTAGTTATCATATGTTTTTTCCAATCGATCCATAGATATAAATTGACTTTCTTGTATATGGTTATCCCAAATACCAAGTTCAACTATACCCCAAGACCATCCAGTTAAATTCATTTTAGCATAGTCTTCTACATGGTTATGTGGCAACGCACATCCTACGTTTACTATTCTTACATAATTTTTATCTCCTATTTTAGGAGCTTTCCAATCTCTAAATTTATGTGTATGTCCAAATACAATGTCATTTGTAGCATCATTAGCTACTTGTACTTCACAGTTTTTACCACCATATTCTTTACCCATTATATTTAATGGACAATGTGTAAATGATACACCACCTATATTTTTAAATGCACCATAAGGAGATCTTCCCCATTTACGTTTGTCAAAAGAATCATGTAATTCTTTTTTCATCATTCCTGCTATTTCTGGAACATTTTCTTCAAATCTATAAACTCTTTGTTCATGATTACCAAAAGTAACGTGTCTTGGTATTAAATCGTTATCTATATGTTTGTCTAATAAATCTATTGAGTTACGCATTGATTCTATGTCCATCATATAATCATCTTTAAGTTTACCTGATTGAGTAGAATTTTTTTGAAAAAAACTTAAACTATCAAAAGAACCCCAATCACCAATTTGTATTATATAATCTGGTTTAACAGATTTAATATATTCCCCTATCCATTTAAATCTATCTTGTTTTATATGTGGACAATCATGAGCATCTCCAATTACTATTATTCTATGACCTTTAAACATTATATTTCTTTTCCTTTTTCAGTACAAAAGTAAGAAACATATAATTTTTTGTCATTAAAATTTTCTAAATATTGATTTGTAACTCCTATAGTTACCATTGCACCATGCTTAGTACAATCAGACCAAGTATTAAATGTAGTATGATGTACTGCTGGTGTATTACACATACCTGTTATTGCTGAACAGATAGTATAAGCTAATACAAATTTCATTTTAATTGTATGTAGCCTAAAATACTTGCAACTAATGTACCTAAAAAAACAAGGACAGCTACAGCACCTTTGCCTTTTGCTACATCTGTTCTAAGTGACTTAACTTCTGTTTTTAATTCTTTAATAGCTTCATGCAATTGCTTCATTCTTTCAGCACAAAGTTTTTCATGAGAAGAAAGTCTTACACCAGTTGCTTGATCAACAACAGCTTTAGGTGTAAGTTTTCTTCTTTTCATTATTTATCTTCTTCTTTAACTTCTTCTTCTTTAGGAAGATCAGCTTTTAAAAGATTAGCATAATGAGTATGTAAAATATTTACATCAGCTATATCTAAATTTAACTGCTGCTGTTTAGCTTGGCATTGTTGTAGCTTTGCTAAATACAGTTTTCCGTTATCTGATAACTTTTCGCTATCGTAATCTTTGTCGTCAAATTTAAAGTTCATGTATTACCACTCTTTCGTTTTTGATGTTAGTTCAGGTGCTTTTTGTGATGCGATTTGTGCATCAAGATTAGCTTTCATATCATCTTCAGTAGTATCTGAATGCTCTAATACACAAGCTATAGCATCTTCTTTACTCATTGTGTCAAAGTCTAATTCTGATTGACTATTTGAACCATACATAGTTGCAGAGTTATCTCCATCAACTGCTGTATATCTCCAATGGATAACAGAAACTTTGTTATCTGCGTCTGTCTCAAAATTTGGGAAAGACCATTCGTATGTTGTTGCCATATTATTTTCTCCTATTATG
>Ga0209337_1000669_pt1 | contig 27593 bp, 43 predicted proteins | sample LinPmetageLP53_FD_184044 | JGI IMG/M metagenome (GOLD analysis project Ga0209337, IMG submission 184044) | Marine viral communities from the Pacific Ocean - LP-53 (SPAdes) (version 2) | ecosystem: Environmental > Aquatic > Marine > Oceanic | place: Pacific Ocean | collected 2010-02-08 | reverse complement strand
AGCACTATCACTATTAGAAGAAGATATTACAGTTGTACGTGTAAGATCAGAACTATCACCATCTAGTGTACCTAAACCTACTTCAAATTCAGCAGCTGTCTGATGAACTATTGCATAGTAAGTAGTGTTTGAATTACCTATACCTGCAGCAAAAGTTTCAAAACCAGTGACAGCACCACCAAGAGAAACGGCTCCCGTTCCTGTAGTTGTCGTAGTTTCTTTTACACGATCATTAATGACATGTGCCATTTAATCTCCTATGCTAATCGTAATATAGCGTTACTTGCGTCAGCTGCTGGAAATTGAACTGTAAAAGTACCACTAGTTGATGTTTTGTCGCCACCAAAATCTAATATGCATACTGCTTTATCAGAATTACTACTATTATAAATTACTGCTCCTCTTGCTGTAATTGTTGCTGATGTAAAAGATAGATCAGAAAAATCACAAAGAGCAGTTGTTCCACTAGTTGTTGGGGTTACACTTGTTAAAGATCCTCCTCCAGCAGTGTAAGTTCCTGAAGCAGAAACTTCATTAGTGGTAGAATATGCAGTAGTAGAAGCACCTAAAGTTGCTGAACTTGTAAAAAGAGCAAGTTTAAATGTATCTCCTGTTGTGGCTGTAAAATCGTGACCTTCAACAAGTATTTCTTGTTTAAAGCTTGTGCATACAGCTTGAGTTATAGCCATGTTTTATCCTCCTATGGATTGGTTGATTGTAATGGAACCCTCAAGACTCCATCTTTGTATTCATCTCTTCTATGTCTTCCTTGCCATTCAGCACTAACTTGTTGCATGGTAGCTATATAAGATTGTTCGTACATTTGCAGCATTTCTGCTGGTCCCTTTAAAAATTTAAAGGCTTCGGCAAGACATCCATACAATAACGGTTCAGGTATATTGTCTCCAATCCAAGTATTTGCATTAGAACTAGATAATCTTGTTGGCATTTTAGTTAATGCCAGCTCTACATATAGCGCAGAACTAGGGGTCGGCGCAACATATAATGTATTAAAATCCCACCAAGACCAATATCTTGGTGTTCCTGTTTCATCACGATCTGGCCAATATTCGTTCATATAAGAAATGTCTTTCATTTCTAGATTAGTACGTGAGTCTGTTGACGAGGATGCAATTTGAACAGATCTTACTCCTATAATAGATTCTACTTTTGGATTTGCTCCTCCTGGAAGAGTTAAAAAAGGACTGTCAGATGTTAGAGATGAATTTTGATAAGATCTAAATACATCTAAATCTACATCTCTTGCTATTCGATTTTCTGTTCTTTTTATAATATCATTGGTAATTGTAGATGATAAAACATCAGTAGTAACTTCAGTATAATTTAAAATTTGTGTGGTTAATTCTACGTATGTTGTCATTATGATATACTCACTGTCACACTACCAACCGTAGGAACTATTACAGGTGGTTTTTTTGTTTGTTTTTGCATTGTATTATTATGGTCAAAAAATCCTGGACCACCTAAAAAAATTGTTGTTGGTTCTGACCTAGCTGGTCGTGCATTTCTTAATGCTTCGTTATCTCCACTTTTTGTAGATGGAGTTAATTGTGGATGTTTAGATTCAAATTCTGATCTATGAACTAAAGATCCATTCCATTCTTTTATCATTTCATTGTGTGGAAATTCCATGCCACTTCTATCGGATATTGCCTTTGCATATTTACCTTTTACAAAACCCATTATAATACTCCTATTTTAGGAACTAATTTTACACTTGTTCTAACTGTATCTTCAGCCGCGGCTCTTGCCCATTCTTCATCGTATACTGCTTTCGTAACAGCAATTCTTTCAGGAGATTTTTTCATAGATATATAATATGCTAGTCCTGCAACCATACAAGGTATAAAACGAAAAGGTATTTCTGCATTATTTGTATATGCCCCTGAATCATTTATTCTTGTTAAAGCATAATATTTAAAAGTATCTGCCGCATCAGGTGTTGGATATAAATATAGTTCAGGTGTTATAGTTCTTTCTAAATAATATTGAGAAGGTCTAGATTCTGTAGATTTTTTAGGGATATTTAAATACTCGGCACGGCTAATTCTTTCTATCTCATAATCAATTGTTGTGTCAGATGCTTCAAAAACAACAGCCGACACTATATCAATAATATCTGTTCCTAGACTGTAAGAAGCTGTGCTAGCAGTTAATGTCTGTGTTTTTAATTCAATTGTCCAAAGATTAAGACCTCTGTTCGCCCATTCAGCAAACATAATATTAAGAGATCTTCTAGCAGTTTTAATATCGTAGCCTGTTCTTACTTGTAAACCACAACGCTCAAACGCTTCTTCTATAATCTCCTCAATTGATAAATCAAAAGTTGTAGTGCCTGAAAGAGCCATTTAAACTCCTTAATAAATCTTTTGAAATTCAGCTATAATTGTGTACATGTTGCCACTATCAGCGGCTCCTGGTACAACAAGATTAACATCACTCTGATTACTATTACTAGATTTATCTGCTGGTATTCCACCAAATTCTCTAAAGTCCCAATATCCTGATCCTGTTAACCCAATTATAGGGATATCACCATCTGAATCTTCTTCGTCTAAACGTGCATAAGAGTCTCCTCCGTCGCCGCCTTGACAAGAAAACCAAACTCTAAGTAATCCTAAATGTGCTACAGAAGTTCCATCCTGTCTAGCAGCCATTGCTGACACATCACCAAATACGGTTGTTGCGCCTGATCCATCAGATTGATTAACTATTTTAATTACGACACGATTGTCATTTTGTTGTAGGATAGTTGGTCCTGTTACTACGTCTGCCATTGTTTCCCTCCTTAATTAAGAAACGTGGGGCCGAAGCCCCACTTATTTATTTTTAGTTTTCGTATACGTTTCTGCTCATGCAAATGTAATGAGTATTAAGTGCTTCAGCCGCACCTGCGTTTGCTTCAATTCCGTTGTAAGGAATTAAATCAACATCATTAGTTAATGCTAAAGATTTAGTTGCTGCTGTTCCAGGTTGTACTGCTGTTACTGCTGTGCCTCCTGTGCTTCCAGAAGTTTGTGTAACATTATACTGTATACCATTTACAAAAATAGCAGCTTTTCTATCACTGTCTATTTCCATTTTTAAATGATATATTGTGTTTGCTGCTACAGTGATTGGTAGCTGACTGATATAATCAGTTCCACCTACACTATAAACAAAATGTAACTTTGTAAAATCAGTAAACGCTTGACCAGAATTATCTGCATCAGTCAAGAAATTAAAAAATGCTTGATCATCATCAGTTGCAAGTTCTGGTGCGTTTGTTAATTTTATTCCAGCCCAAACATTTTGGTTATCAATTGCTGGTAGCATAATTGATGTTTCCCAATGTACTTCATTTTCAGTTCCCCATAAGCATCCTGCCCACGCTGTTGCGGCAGTATCTAAGTGAGGTGTTAAAATTGCTTGGTCTTGGTCTGCTCCTGCTGTTGTTGCTAAAATTCCTGCGGAAGTTGTAGCAAATGTAGCTAAAGCAGTAGTCATATTAGTTCCAAGTGCTTCCCAGTTTCTATTTAGAGCTCTTTGAACTTCAACTGTTGATACTTGGTCGATGTTTGCATTTAGACCTGGTCTTTGTAAAAACCATTCGTCTAAATAAAATCTTCTAGCATCTTTAGCTGTTGTGCCTAAAGTTCTATCATGTTCAGTACCTGTTGAAGCAGTTGTACTAAGTAGTTTAAAATTGTTTTTGGATCTTACTGGACCCGTAAAGCTTGTGTTAGCCATAATTTTCTCCTTGGTCATATAGACCTTTTATCATACAGTCTCTATATCGTCTGCCTAGCCAGTCTGTATAACTATTTAATACTAGGTAGAGGGGGCAAACTAATTTTGCCCCCTCTATGTTTATCTAAGCTCCTGGAGAGCCAAAAATACCTCTAGGGTCAGACCAGCCGAAACTGTATCTTTCTCTAGCTTTATATTTAACGTTTCCAGTGTTAAAATCACCTTCCATGCTTGTTTTAACCGGTGAACGGTTAAAATACTTCAAGCCATTAGGCGCGTCAGTGATAATGAAGAATGCATCAGTATCCGATAGATAATGATTTACAGTGTAGCCTTCAGGAACAACGTTCATGCTTTTAACAGCACTAATATCGTTGTCCGCTGTGCCTGTTCTGAGGTCAGTCTTCAATAATCTTTCAGCTATGAACTGTAAATTGACCGGGATGATCATTTTACGTGCCTTAATAGCGACCTTTAGACCTCTGTTGTCAATAAAACCAGCAATATCAATCATTGCTTGTTCTAAAGACGTTTCATTGAGATCCGCAGCAGTAGATAGTTCGTTTTTATACGTGCCACCAGCCACAGTAATGTGGGCAGCAGAACATAATTCAAGGCCATCGCCACCAGTGAAAGAAGAATTAAATGCTCTGTTAAGAACATTTGCTCCTTTTACTTCTTTAGCGTTTGCCATTGAACGGGCCAAAGCTTTTGTATACCTTGAACTTAGACTATCGTAGAGGTTATCCTCTACAGCTTCTTCAGTTATTGAGAAAGCTAGTGCTATAGTTTCGTGAGTGTAACGTGAAGTAAAAGCTTCTTGAGCATCGTCAAATTCGACGGATTCTCCTTCTGCTTTTGTCTTCGCATTACCGAAACCAGATAGCTCTACTTCTTCTTCAAAAGCTCTGTCTGAGTTTTCAGTTGCAAAAATGCTTGACCATTCGTTGTCGTAACGAGCGTGCTCCATACCAAACAATGCGTTAAGTCCAGGCTCAAGCTCTTTTACTAGTTGTGATCTAGAAATTGCCATTCATATCTCCTATGTTAATGCAGTTGTTAGTAACCAAGAGTGTTCCCCAGTATTAGGTACCACATACGCGTTACAGTTATCCGAATCTACGTCACTATTATCGGGATCCACAGAAATTCCTATTTGTTTAAACTGACCAGATGATGTCACTGTAGTAGTGTCTAATTCCTGTGTAGATGCCCCAGTCAACGTGCTTCCGCCCGTTCCTACTAAGTCAAATCCACCGAAATTCATTGCTTCAGTGCCAGTTCCGTCGTGTTGTACTTCAAATACGATTCTAGGATCATCATAAACATACGCCTTAATATCCGAAGCATTTGTGCTTGCTGGATAGTGATTACTCCAAGTTGGTTTATTAGTTGTAGGATCAGTGTAGAAACAACCATAAAATATGCCAAGAACTACGTTCCCAGCTGCAGCAGCTTCGACTCCACCCGCAGTAACAGCTTTAACAGCTTGTCCTTTGAAAATGGAAGTGCCATAGTTTGCCGCTATGTCATATTCGCTTCTTTTGATCTCGCCACCACTAAGGTGACGTACAGGTCTAAAACCAAACGCAGCATCTTTATTTGCCATGTTTAATCCTCCAATAGATTAATGCCAAACCAAATATATAAATATATTTTGGATTGAACAATTCGTGTTTCACTCAGCAAAAATAAAAACTTATTTTTTACCCCCACCGAATGTTACTCTTGTATCCCTATTCGCATGAATAGGCATACTTGGATGTTGTTCGTTAAAAAGATTATTGTCAACAGCTTCCATTTGGGAATCTGTTTTTTCAGCAAAATATTTATTTCGCTGAGCAACAATTTCTTCTGGTATGCGAGCCAACACCAGTCCACCAACTCCAATAACACCGGCATGCTTCCCATTATCAACTGTAGGAGCTTCAAAATCTGGATACTCTTCTGCTCTGACTAATTCAAACCCTTCTCGTAAACGAGAACTTATGTTTTTCTTATCATCAAAGCCTAATGATTCCACTCGAAGCCACCTATGTTTATAACCTGGAGGCGGTTCAGGTGCATCTAATGCTGATGGCGGGCGCCATGGTTGCAGTCTAGCTTTTTTCAATCTAGTCTCCGCAGAGCGTGAGGTCTTCTTTATTGTATTCATGCATCCTCCTTCACGTATTTTGCATATTCTTCCAAGGGTACTCCTAGTCTTTTGGCGATATGGACTTGGCTTGGCGTTAATCTAACGGTTTTGCGTCCTGATCTTGCGGCTGAGCCTCTGCTCGCAGAAGCAACTGTTTGGACGGGTTTGTTGCTTCCGTTTACCGATCCTCCCTCGTTTTTAAACTTGTGAGGAAACTCGTTTTTAATTCTTTTGTCAATCTCAGTATAGTACTCATCTGAGTTCGGGTCAAACCCTTCTTTAACTAATCGACGATGTAGGCCAAAACTAGCATATGTCATCGGTTCGTCAACCCCAAACCATGGATTATTTTCAGCCCATGACTCGGCTTTAGGATCAACCTTTTTAACAGGTGCTGGAACAGGAGTTTCCTGTGTAGGATTCTTCTTTTCCAATTCTCTCTCTTGTGTAGACTCTGCGTGACGTTGTTGGTCTATTGCAAGTCTTGAAAGAGCTGTTTGAGCTTCTACTTGTGCATCGACATCCCCTGCTTCAATTGCTTGTTGCAAAGTTTTTTTCGCTTGTACAGTTTCAGCGTCTGTTCTAGCTTTATACTGTTCTAAGTAAGAAGAATCAAGTGAATTCAACTTAGTTTTAACAGTTTTATTTTCATTAGCTACTTTTTTTGCATAATCAATAGCAGCTTGTTCTCTTCTTTCAGATTCTCTAAGTTTTCCAGTTAACTTATCAATTCTTTTTTTAACTTTATCACTATAGTCTTCTAACTCTTCACCACCTGTTTCTACGATAGGCGTAGTAACAATAGGAGAGGTTGTATCTAATTCGTCTGTATCTATTTTGTTATCTTCATCTTTAAGAACAATATCTACAGCGTCACCTGATGTGTCTATATCGACCATTGGTGTATCTTTTTTTAGTTCTTCTGGCACGGGGCCTCCATGTTAATAAATGTGCAGTATATCTTCAGGATTACTGATTGTTGCGAGTATTTCATCGTCATTTAAAAGTCTAATTTCTCCTCCTTCTATCTGAAGTCTTGCTCCAGCGTAACGCCCAAATATTACCCAGTCTTTTTCTTTACACCAAGCTCCATCTGGAAATTTAGAAGTATCTTTATATGCATCAGGTCCAACACTTACAACATAACCACATACTGTCGCTGCGTTATAAACTTGCACTGTCTCATCTGCTAAAATTACACCACCTTTAGATTTACCTGTTCCACGATAAGGTAATACCATAAGACGCCACCCTGTTGGTTGTGGTAACATGCTTTTTAATTTTGGTGTGATTTTTTTAGGATCAATAGTTTCTTTTTCTACTATTGTTCCGTTATTATTTTTAACAGACTCATTAAATTTAAATACTCTGTTAGGTATTATTTTTTCTGTTTTATTCATCTTGTATAACTTTCCTTTTTTCTAGCAGGTCTTTTACTTCCCGTTCAATGTAATCGAGGGACTTTACTTGTCCCACTAAATTCTGATAATTACTATAGTTTTCAATACCACCCGTCAACATTATATCTTTAATTTTATTGCGTTGAGTATCTAATATCTTTCTTAGGTCGTCGAGAAAATCGACAAGTATCATAAAATCCTATTTCTTTTTAATTAAACCCATTGCACCTTTAGCACCCTTTATGCCGAAGCTTGCTGAGCAGGCGATATATAATAAATGTTTATAATAATCTGGGAGAGATTGCAAGGCAATAAACCCAGCTTCTATGTGTGTAGTCATTCCTGGAAAAAATACGAGTGTCGCGGGCGCCAGTAGGCAAATTAAAATTAGCTCATCTTTCCACGAGCCTTTCATTTGATCTACGGCTGATGCTTCCCACTTTACTTTTCCAGCGATTTGATCTTGTTTCAATTTAGTTGCTGCTTGAACTTCTGTTAATTTTAGCTCAGCTTTTGCAGCTTTTGTTTTAACGAAACCCTTGACGCCGTCTGCAACGACGCCAAGTAACGGTTTAGCTAAGAGTTGCCAGACCATTGTCTAAGCAGCCCCGCCTGTCATCCAACTAATAACCCAGATAACTATGATGGCTACAATAGCCGCCTTGATCCAGTCTTTCATTTTCCATTCAGACCATTCTTTAATGTGGCCCCATAAGTCTTTTAATAAATTCATATTACCTCCTATGAATAAGTTACTTTTTTAGATTTACCCTTCATGCCTTGTGTGATTGTAGATTTATTTCCAGGGACAGACATAACCTTGCCTCCGGATTTATACATCATACCTCCACCCATCATTTCTTTAGGCTTCTTTTTTTTAGGTCTACCTTTCTTACTTCCGTAAGTTCCTGGTCCTTGTGGCATTTTACGTTCTCCTTGTAAATGTTTATTTAATTGTGATCTACTAATAGTCATTTAATGCAATACTCTATTTTCTTGCTTAAAGAAATGTTCTACTACACTTTCGAACAGTTTTCTAGCACTTTCAGGCCCTAAACTGTCAACGTACAAATCTCTTGCAACTGAAATTAGTGCCGCGGCTACTTGATATTGGTCACCTTCTTTTTTTATTAGCTCTACTGCCATTATTTTGGCACTAGCCACTGTTTCAAGAAGAACTTTATCGCTGTCTAGTGTTAGTTCGGGCATTTGCTACCTTTTCTTTGGATCTACGATCTTTTCCTGCCTTATCTAAAGCTACATTAGCCTTTAATTGAGCTATATCTTCAGTAGATTCTATTTTTTCTTTTTCCATTTTGTTTTTTTGAGCTAATTTCTTCTCTTCCATAGCTTGTTTTTCGCCAGATACTTGTGCTTTTAGCTCTAAATCTTCTTTTTTAAGATCAATTTCTTGTTGTTTTAACTCTACAAGTGGGTCATCACCCGTAGTATCAAACATTTCTTGTTCTTCACTAACCATTTGTTCAATAATCTCTGCAATCTTCATTGCTACAAGACTTTCAGTCTGTGCCTCTATCTGCACTTGTTGTTCTTCAGGTATTTGTCCTCCTGATTGCATCATTAACTCTTGCATTTTAGGTGCCATCTCTTCGTTTACAAGTGCTCTTGCCATAAATCCAACATGTTCTGTTATATGTGATTGTAAAATTGTCATTGCGGCAGGATTTTGTCTTACTAAAGCAGAAGACATAAATGCTCTGTGTGCACGAATATGTGCAGAGTGGTCTTGCTCAGGAAATGCTAATGGTTTTTGAGCGTCCAATATTCCAGCATTTTCAATCGCGGGATCTTTTGGCTGGGGTTGAGCTGGTGGTGGAAGAACCTTCTCAATATTTTGGACGCCCAAAGCTTCATACATTCGGCGATACGCCTCGTGTAAATCGTGCATCTGTGGATTTGATTGTGCTAATTGTAATTGTGTCTGTGCCAATGTAACACGTTGTGCCATTGAAAATATATTTGGATCAGATACAGGAATAACATCAACACGATCATCAAAATCTGTTTGTTTAATCATTTGATCACCGCCTGCAACCATGTAAGGATACATTGGTGGCATATATTCAGATAATACTTTTGCTAATAATCTAAATTCTGTTTTTTGTGCATAGTGTAAACGTTTATGAATAGCACTCATGACTTTCATACCACGTTCCATAATTGCCATTGTTGTGCCAACAGGTTGTTGTTGACTACCTCCACCTTCGCCCATAGGCATGTCGGCTACTGCAGCAAAACGTCTTCCTGCATCAACAACAAAACTTAATAAAGCAAATAATGTTTGACTTGGTTCTTTGTACGGTAAAGGCATGAGAGATTCACGTAGGTTTCCACCTGGTGCATCTACATCTCGCCATTCTCCTGGGTTAAGGGCTTCATCGTCGTCTTTAATTCGCAACCCTCTAGCTTTAAAGCCCGCAGGGAGATTGGACAACGTACCAGCGTCGATAAGTTGACGGAGGGCTGCTGTAGCTGTTCTCGAGAGACCCCCGAGCATGTGGATAAGGCCAAACCCATAAAAACCAAGACCAGGCAAAAACTTATAGTGTACAAAGTATTGTCTTTTGAGACGAAGACCGTCTTCTGCTTTCCAGTTTCTATAGATAGATAAAATTTTTCCTGAATCTTCGTCAATAGTAACAATGTATGGAACCATAACACCTGTAGGTTCTCCTGTTTCATTTTTATCTTCGAATCCAGGTATATCCAAATCAACGTGCATCTCCAAAATATTAAATTCTTCTTCAGAATATGTATCTGTAGATCCAGCAATTTCATTTTCTTTTCTTTGTGTGTCTGATGACTTAGCTTTTGTTGGTTGTAGTTCTATATCTAAATATAGTCCTGCTACTTGTCGCTTACGCAACTCGTTTGATTTCATTTTTACCACGTGTGTTACACGCATGCACGTGTCTAAATCAGATATTAGGTATGGTACAACAAGATCTTCGGCAGCTACAAATTTAGAAACAGCTCTTTCTAGATTTGCATCATAATAAACTTTTTTAAAGGCTGAGCCTGCTAAAGGTAAGTGAAATAACATTTGATCTAACTCAGGATCAAACTCTCGCATTACATTAGTTATCTGATAATTCATAAATTCTCTTACACGTTTTGCTTGTGCATCAATTTCAGGACTAACTTCTCCTATAACTTGTACATTAACAGGTCCTCCTGCTGGTAATAATTCTTTATAAGCTTGTGCTTGAAATTGTGTAACAGATTCTGCTAGTAGTGGATGTGTAACACCACTTGCTCCTGCAAAAGGTTTATCGCGTTCTTCGTATTTAAATCCTAAAAGATCTAAACCATTTGTATAAGCTTGTTCCCAGTCATTACGAGAACTCTTGTCATTCTCATAATCTTTTCGTAAATCACGTGATATTTGATCAAGGGTATCGTCATCTAAAGCTTCTGCTAAATTTGAATCGTGTCCTTGGTCTTCTAGTCCTGGTTGTTGAGGATCAAAATCAATTGTTGCTCCTCCTTGTTCGTCATCAATAATTTCAATATTATCGGGTGATGTGTTGGGCTCCATTATATCAATTGTTGTTGCCTGTGCGTCTTCCACGCGCAACGCATCTTGAGTGTTTGGATATAGCTTTTTATCTATATTTGGATAATCAGCCATTCTTCTAGTAGCCATATGATACTCCTAAGGGTTTAAATAATCGGACAAGGGGACTATACTGTTTTTCCACTAAACCACCATCTTTAAAATATTGTGTTTGACTATACAACATTTCTGGTACTAATTCAATCATTGGTACTTCAGTTAATGATCCACCTTGCATAACTTTTCCTAATTGAAAGTCTCCTCCTGATGTTTTTGATATTCGTTTAAGAGAGTCCGCCGCGTTATTATAGATAATATCGTACATTTGTCCAGTTTCTTGTCCAGTGCTATTCCAATGATTTTTAACAACTTCAGCACTATTTGATGCATAGTGAGAAGGAGCATTTTTATTAATTTTTATACTTCCGTCCTCTAAAATGGTAAATCTATTCTTTGCTGCTAAATAAACATCATTTTTAATAATTGTGTCTACCCAATCTTTTGAATTTTTAAGAGGAATATTAGGGTATAATTCATTAATACTTATACCATCAACAATATTAAACATATCGGTAAGTATTTCATCTCTGTCAATTTTTGCTTGATCAAGTTCTTTTAACAAAGCTGCATTAACATCATCTAGTTCTAATTTTGATGCCGCTGTAAATTTTTGTTGATTAGCTGTTAAACGTTTAACAAGTTCTTGTATTTCCGTTGTTGTTCTTCCCATTGGTCTAAAGATATTTTCTATCTGTAATAATAATTTTTCTCTTTGTTGAGGACTACCTGTTGAAAGTTCTGCTATCTGTTGTTTAAGTTTTGCTTTTTTTGTTGCTGCTTTTTGTAATAAATCTGATTGTATCTCATTTGCTAAATCAACTTTAATTGGTTTACCAAATGCATCTTGTCCTTTTCGTGTATCCACTAAAGACCATCCAATAATATAAGGCTCGCCTTCAAGCTTTGCTTTGCCTGCATCAAATTTTACAGTGTCTGTTTTAACATTATAAAAATCGCTGTGTTGTGTTCCTTCTCGTTTTGCTAAATCAGATAATAAACCAGGATCACCTCGTATGTCTGTTGAATCAATCCATATAACATTTTCTCTTTTTGAATTCGGTAAAGATCCACTCATTCTTCCTGTTGTGCCATATTTTAAATTACCTGACGCATCACTATATTGTACTGATTGTACTTTCATTGCAGGAGCATTATCAATCAACTCTTTTATCTCCGATGCTTTAATTGGTGTATTAGATGTGAAGGATTGTGTCTCTTTATTAAATTTTCCTCTTCGATCTAATAATGTTCGTAGATACGAATCTACGAGCTCTTGTTCTCTAACATTATTTCTTCTAAAAAAATCATGCCATTCTTTTGCTGTTAGCGTTGCATCTCCTGTTGATAAATCAAATCCACTATCAAAAGATTGTTGTGACTTAGAATAGAATTGACGGTTGTCTCCCACATCCACAAGACGTTTTGGATCAAGTCGCGCCACATCGGGTAAATTAACTTCTACCATTTTTAAATTATCATTTGGATGACGACGTATATATTTTTCTGCTTGGCTTTTATTTTTTCTTTGTGTAATAACTTGTCCCTTGTCATTGACAAGGTCGTATGGTTTTGATTCCATTATTTCTACTTTGTCTTTTGGCATAAATTCAATTTCATCAACTACAAAATCTTCTCCTGTCTCACCCGATAGTTTTTGTGCCTTGTCTTCTGCTTCTTGTTTGTTTTTTGATTGATAGACAGTCTTGCCGTCTTTATCACGAATTTTATAACGAATGTCTTTTGGCTCTTCTATTTGTTTAATGTTTTTAGGTTTCATTGTTTTTTTAACCAAGGCTTCTGCCGCACTAATTGGAACACCTACTAGTGTCCAGTTTGGCATTGTGCCTGCCATAGCAAGCGCTGTTGGTATCGCTAGTCCTGCCGCTGTTAGAAATTCTTTATTTTTAAAAGCTTGTGCGAGTTCAGAGGAATATAATTTATAATCTTGGTTAGACAGATATTCTCCCAGTCCAGGTGTCATGTAACGTGCCATTTCGGAGCCAAAGTCAAGGACCATGTTCCCCGTTAAGTTTTTCGCAAACCGTAGATTAGGAGGAACAAATCTATTTAAATCTTCTTCCATCAACCCTGCCACGCCTGATGTATCCTGTTCCTCGGGCAACGGCTCTGAGGATATACCTGTCGCTTCTGCTTCACCACCGTTATCAAATTTTTGTATCATTCCACCTTGTCCTAAATTCTTTATATTCTCTTTTGCCGTTTTGTAAAGTTCAACAGTTTCTGGTTTTCTGCCAAATACTTTAATTAACTTTTTAACAGGATCAAATAATTCTGACTCAACGCCTAATTCGTCCATTTGTTTAGCAACGTCCTCAATTCCCTCTTGTGCCTTATTAGCGCTTGTAAAATCTTTAGGCTTTGCGTCTAGAAAATTTTTCTTTCTTTGTAATAATCCATCTAATTTAGTTTCTAATTGAACATGTTGTAAATTTTGAGGTTTTAATAAAAAAAATTGTGGCTTTGATAATCGTTTAGCTTGTTCCGCAGATATTGTTCCTTCGTCTACTAATTTTGAAAGTTTAGCTAAACGAGGTGCCATTATAGAATGAGCTCGGTCAATATCTTCAACATTAATTTTTAATTTTTTAGCAAGAGCTACTCTTGCTGCCTCGTATTCTTTTGTTCCGTATCTAGATTTTTTTCCTGTAAATTTTCCAATTTGATATGCTTTAATTTCATCGTCAAGAAATTTATGTAATTGTGGATTGACTTGTTTTATTTCATCGGCAAGATTGTAAAACTTTCCAACAATTTGATATGACTTTGTTCCTTTGGGAAGATCTTTACCTGCTAGTTTCATAATAGCTTCATCAATCATTAAATTATTATCCACCATTTCTTTTTGTAAATTTGGATAATATTGGTTTATGTTTGTTGCACGAACATTTTGTGCAGCTTTTGCTTGGCCTATTTTAATTTTTTCAAGTGGTATTTTTTTTACTGATTCTTTTCCAGATTCAGACATAGCTTCTGTAGATAATTTTTTATAATTTTGTGATGCTATGGAATCAGAATCTTTTTTAGCAAAATCATTAAAATTTTTTAATGCGTTGCGCCACCATTGTCCTTTTTGTGATGCTGGAGGATTAATACCAAGCTTTGTAAATGTTTTGGCTAATTGTTGTGGTGTGGTAAAATCAATATTATCTATCTTAGAAAAGACAGCATCAAAAATTTGTTTTTTATATTTTTGTCCTAGCTTAGCAACATCATCGCCGTACTCTATAGCAAGAGCTCTTCCAATTTTGAAAATAGGATTTTTACCAATAACTAAATTAGCAACTTGCCTAACATACTTATCGCCGGATGCTGCACCAAATGCTTTTGGAACAGGTTTTTTATTTTTATCTTTTACATCTGTTGATTGAGCAACATCTGTAAATTCAATTGGTTTAACTTCAACCATCTAAGCGCCGCAGGAATCACAAACATCATCGCAAACACAAGGATCTTGGTTGCATGCTGGACATTCTTTATTCATTAGTAATACTCCTTTTGTTTCGGGGTCCGTGGTCCGTCGTCATAATCTGTCGGATGCTGAATAAAATTACCCTGTCTAAATCGCATTAGTGCTTGAGTCATACTATCCACCAAATCGTCATTATCTCCATACGGAAAAGCCGCGCACTCCTCCATTACTTCTTCCGCCCACCGTGCTTCAGGTGTCCAGACTAATCCAGACTCGAACAACGGCGCAACAGAATTAACACGTACATGCTTATCATTTCCTTTGCTCGGTGTAAAGTTAACAACAGGAATTCCTGTTTGTCGGAGCTCGTGTGTTAGGGGTAGACCAGATGCTTTTGCCTCAATGACAATTGTTTCTGGCTCCCAATACTTATATTGCTCCATAGCAACACGCTTTAGCTCAGGAAAATCCCAACGTCCTTTTTTTGCGTCCATTAAAATAATACAAGGTTTTCCTCCTTCATCAGGATAGAATACGCCCCATGTGGTAATGGCACTAAAGTCAGCCGTTGTTTTCTTCGTATACGCTGTATCATAACTTTGTATCACATGAATCAATCCAGGTATATCTTTCTTTTCCCAAATCCTCCACCATTCTCTTTTAATGATAGATCCTTCTTGTGACACAGGTGCTTGTTGCCACTGCGCATTCCATTTTGCTAAAGACAAAGATGCTTTCACCCCTTCTAACTCAGCAAAACTCCAGAACCCTGGCCATACAGGTTTGTTACTTGGTAAGATAGCAGGGAACTCTACAACTTCCCATTGATCAGCTTTTGGTTCTATTTGTGCTTTCATTAATTTTCCTGTCAGATCTTTTACCGACCACCTTGTCATAACAATAACAATAGCACCTCCTGGTTGTAGACGTTGCCTAGGACCAGAGGTATACCATTCATAGGCTTGATCTAATGCATTCTCCGATAGCGCGTCTTGCTCCGAGTGTGGATCATCAATAATTAATAAATCTGCACCACGACCTGTTACTGCACCTCCTGTACCAGCTGCAAAGTATTCACCACCTTGTGCTGTCTCCCAACGACCAGCTGCCATGCTATCGGGTTGTAAAAAAGATTTTGGAAAAATTTTTTTAAATTCAGAGGAGTCCATTAAGTTACGAACTTTTCTACCAAAACGGATGGCCAGTTCTCCTGTGTGCGTTGTCTGCATGATTTTGGATTTTGGTTTACGGCCCACGAACCACGCAGGAAATAAGAAAGATGCAAACTCAGATTTTGTATGTCTGGGTGGCATGTTTATAATTAAACGTTTTAATTTACCATTTGCAATATCTTCAAATTTTTTTGCAATAATTTTATGATGACTCCCTTCTTTGAATTCTGGCCATACAGCCCTAACAAAAGGTAGGAAGTTATCTTGAGATTGATTTTGTATATCAATTTCTAATTTTTTAATTTTTAATTTTTGTGCGAGTAATCGGGCTTCGTCTGTGCTTAAAGCTTCTATATTCTCCATAATTAATCAAGACTTATAGCACAAAGACTGACTGTCTGTCACTTACCTAAAGTCAACCCGTCAGGAATCCTAACTGGCGTTAGGGGGGTCGGCGATTTTTGGCTGTTTTCTGGGGTTTTTTCCTACCACCAAAGGAAATGTTCTGACGCAGGACGCCCGGACGCAGGTGGTGTTGCGTAATTCAGGTGTAAATAATGGCTGTTTTCTGGGGTTTTTAGATGATCCCTGGGCTACCAGGTAACAAGCTGCTGCATCTCCGGACCTGGTTCCTGTATTTATTACCTGGTAATACTAGGCAAACCACTAGAGGTTGAGCAATGCACATTAAAAAAGCCCTCGTTAGAGGGCTTTTAAGGTAGAGATACTACCAACTATTAAACATTCCACCTATCTGAAATGTTAAACTTATCCCCAAGTTTAAGTGCGAGGTTTCTTCCGAACTCTCTTACTTCTTGGCTATCACTTGTAATACAGAAGTCAAAGATTTGACCACTCATAAAATCACAAACAGCACGATAGTCTATTGATGTCTGATTGTCAGTAGTAGTAATAACAGATTGATTATTACTTTGTTGTTGTAAAGCATTGTTCACTTCACTTCTAATCAGTTCTTGAACACTTGCTAAAGTTAAATCATTTGGCATTGTATCTCCTTTGTTAAATGATTATCCCATAAGTATAGGAGTACAATATAATAGCAACAACTAATTCAACTTATTTTATTCACTTCCTAAATGGTACAAAGACCACGACCATAGTAACCCGAGCTTCGCTGGGGGGGAGAAGACCTTACCTATATACCACTAACCCACGAACAACTAGGCAATGCACAATGCACAAATAAAAAAAGCCCTCGTAAGAGGGCTTTGTCTTTAGTTATTAATTAATAATTAACCATTAGATGTATTCAAAACATCTAATATAGGTCGTGAGATAGTTCTTTCAATAAGAGTTTTCTCTTGGTCGTTATCATTTACAAGTGGTTGAAACTCAACACTTTCAACAATCTTTGTTTTGAAAGCATCATATTTCTTTTCGCCAATAGTTTCACGAAGTAGTTTACTATCTAATCTTTTTGATTGTCTTTTAATCAAAAGAATAGTGTAATCTTTACCTGTAAAGATAATCTTTTTAGCATTAGGGTTTTTAGCAAGTCGTTCTTTAAGTATCGCTTTTTTAAGTTCAACTTGTTCTTGCACCATTTTTAGTACAAGTGTCAGTCTTGCTAAATCATCTACTAACTGTGTAAGATTTACTTTTACCATATCTAATTTCTCCTTTCTAATTATGTATCTACCATAAATATGGGATAATGTCAATATAATAATTTCCACACGAAGTTCGCCGACCGGGTAACCTTCTATTTACCTCCTAATATACCCACCAATCCTGTGAGAACTGGCAATGGAAAAATTCCCGTGTCGCCTGGTCGGCAGCTATTGCCTCCTAATATACCCACCAATCCTGTGAGAACTGGCAATGCAGAAGCCCGTGCCAGCTGCGCCCCGGTTTATGTTACATGGTTATAGTACAGAAGCAGAAGAACCACGGCAATGCGTACCCAACTGAAGCGACTGAATAAAACAAAGAAGAGAATAGTTGCACCAACAAACCACCCCATCAATGAGCCATATACGAGACATCTAAAACGGAAGAGCTCCAGCACGCCCGGCAGTCTCCGCAATTATTCCCCTGTTCAGGAGCAGGGCACAGGTGACACGATGCAAGGTCCTTGCTTGTAATCACCGTTGAACTGTGCTTATGAAACTTGTGGGGCACTCCGTTGACCATCGTCGCCGACACACGCACGACCAGGTTCGCGGGCAGCGCACCGGTCTTTTTATATTCCTTTAATATACCAACCTCACGTGTTGGCATCCAATGCGAAACCGACGGCGTCCGTTCGCAAACCTTGACAATCTTTTTTAAATGCTCCAGGTCCTGGACATCTCCAGAGTCGTGCCATCTAAAAAATTTTGATTTTCTAGAGTTGATTAAGTGTACCATGGAATCAATCCAAAGCGTATGCTGCAGAGACTTCAGGCGCCTCTTATGAGCTGCTAAAACGTTCGGGAAGACATAACGACCCTTTAACGCATAACACGCGGAACAAATAGATCCCGCTATTTTTCTAAGCTTTGATCCAGTCTTACAATCTAACGCACTCAGGCCGTAACCGAACCCAGGCATCTTAGAAGGTTTTGAAAGTCCCCCAACCAGGGACCAGGCTTGTGATGTTTTCATTCTAAATTCTCCTTTATATATCCTATATATATGGGATATAATGACTGAAGTCAAGAGGCAAAAGAACTTTTTCCAGCAGCGCAGCAGCTCACCTGGTGCATGTTAAGCCTCCTAATATACCCACGAATCAGAGGTTTTTCCCCAATGGAGAACCGCGACACCTGCTTCCTGGAAACCGGTGCTGCTGCTTATCACCTACCATAATGGCAGAAGTCTGGGAATTTTTCGCAATGGAGAACTTCCTGGTGAGCTGCGCACGGGACAGGGACCTTGGTAATATGCCCACAAATCAGGGAAAACTTGACAATGGAGAATGGAGATGCTGCAGCTTCCTGGAAGGATCCGGACTCATGCCTCTTGGATAATGGCAGAAATGCAGGGAAAAGTCGCCAATGGAGATCCTGCCTGACCAGGTGTCGGCGGCCTTTACTCCTACCATTTATCCCAGAAATCAGGGACATCTTCGCAATGGAGAACGGTTCCCGTGACCGGGCTCAGGCCGCTAGCTGCTGGAACAGATGCATTACCTGGTGTACCGACGGGCAATGGAGCAATGGAGGATGGGCGAGTCCCTTGATGCAGAGTTCACGAACCTCGGATCCTGGATAAATATGCACGCTACTGTCAGAGAGGGCCTTGACCATAATATAATTCAAACCCCCAAGTTTAGAATGAGTGTAATTCCAGGAAATTTGCTTAGGGGATAGCCTAACTTTTTTCATCTCACTACATTTTAATTCTACCCAGAATGTTATTGTTTTTCCCTTTTTATTCTGAAAAATTCCATATAAATCAGGAATTCCAGGACTACTAAAAGATTCTATACGAAACCAATGAATTTCTGGTGTTGCTTTTTTCAATTGTTGCCAAAATTTAGCCTCCGATTTCATACCCAAAGACTAATCCAACATTACCATTTACTTCATAAGAAGGAGAAACAAACCAACCATTTTTAATATATCTAACCAAAGGAACAACATCCATTCCACTATAACCTGTCACTAATCCTATTTCAAAATTGTTTATTTTCTTACCTACGTAATAACTAATTCGTTCTTCACTATTATAGTAAGCACCAGATATTGTAGTATCAACTGTGCATCTTATGTGTGGATGTATGTTGTTATAATTATTTTCTAAACCAACATGTAGGGACAGAGCGAGTAAAAAAGATATGCAACTCATGTCTTTAATATTGTTTTACCTATGAGATAAGGAATATAAGGAACTAAACTATTACCTAATCCTTTAAGTCTGTCCACCCGTTTGGGTACCCCATGAGCCACTCTACCCACGTCGGGTTCAAGCTCCCACCAGCCGTTCCAGCCAATCTGTTCTTCTCCTTGGCTTTCTGATAATTGGTATTCAGACCATTGTCCTTGTAGTCTCTCGCTGTCGGTGTTGGCACCATTGCTACTGACTCTTCCAGTTTTGATCCCAGTCGTCCTTTTCTCTCCACTCTTTTTTTGATGCTCTCTGACTTCTCCCCCATAGCTGCTGATGCTCTCGGTGTTGGCCACATCAAATTCGGATGGGCTACCTGATCGTTGATGCTGATTGGCATTCCCTTCTTTAGTTTCATTTTCATTCTGTCTTTGGAACTCGGACCCCTGCCACAATGAGCGTCTGGTGTTCTCCACATTTGAACTGTCTCTGGATCCACTTGTTCCCTCAGATTGCAAGGTCGAGTTCGTCCCTTCCTGGCCCCTTGCATCATTTTGATTGTTGCTTCTTTTGATCTCGTTGGCAAGTGATCCATTGTGTTCGGAGTAGCCCACAACCCAGACTCTCTCTCTTTTGTGGTTGGCACCGACGGCAGAAGCTGGAATACTAAACGTCCTGACGGCGTAACCTTCACTCTCCAAGTTCTCAAGTACAGTGTCGAGACCGAGTTTAATGTGTCCACCAACATTTTCTCCAATAACCCAAGTCGGCCTACACTCTTTGACAAGTCTAAAATACTCTGGCCAGAGGTGTCTCGGATCTTCTTCACCTTTTTTTCTACCTGCGACGGAGAAAGGTTGGCAAGGGTATCCTCCTGTAATAATGTCGATGGTATCAATTCCATCTGCTTTGAGTTTGTCATAAGTCAATTCCTTTATATCTTTATATTGTTTAACATCAGGCCAATGCTTTTGCAGCACTTTTCTTGGAAACTCTTCTACATCACAAAATGCTACAGTTTCAAAACCACCAGTAGCTTCAAGTCCTAAACTGAAACCACCAATACCACTAAATAAATCTAAATGTTTAAATACCATTATAAGCCATTGTGACAGCAGTTGGTTCATCTAAACGCCAACGAGGAGGAATTTTCCAGGACAATAATTTAGCTTTATAATATTCTTTGTATGCTTTTACAAAATCATCTTGTTTAAATTCATCAGGCATACATAAAGGTGGTGTAGTCATTTGTGTTGGTTCACCCCAAAAAACATCTAACTCATTTATTATTGATTCTGATTTATGTACTTTACCAAATCGTAAAGTGTATTCTTTTGCAAGAGCTTTACCATGTTCAACAGCCCAAACATAATTATGTAAATTATCACCAACCCATAAAGTCATAGGATGGTTAGGGTAAGCTGATTTATATCCTAAATCTTTTTCATGTCTTCTTGCAGCTGTAGATAACATTTGTGCTGTCTCTAAAACCATTTTAACAACATGTTTATCACATTGCTTATGAGCTGCAACATAAGGATTTTTATCTAAAAAAAATATATTCATTCTACTTTCTCCTGTTAATTATTATCCCATAATTATACTATTTATCTTTATTGTCAATCTCTAAATCTGCCTCTTTTACCTCAATAAAATCCGTATTTATTGAAAATTGTTTTTCTATTTCTTTTAATTTTGATTCAACTTCGGCTTTTGACATTTGATCTATAGATCCTGTTAATATTTCTTTTCTGTCAATATACAATCCTGCTGCCTGGCCCCTGGATTTTTCTGCTGCAACTGCCGCATTCCAATTACCAGCATCTTCTGCTTTATGAGACAAAACATCTAATCTTTTTATATGCCTAGAATATGTAACTTTAAACTTTTCATTATATTCATCACGCATGCGTTGTATTTCTGCAACAACTTGTGGAAATATTTTAGGGTTTTGTAAATTAGCTGCCATTTGTGGAGCTGATTTTTCTGAATAACCAGATTCAATTGCTAAATCTGCTGGACTAAACTTATCTCCTTTAGTAACAATTAATAAAACAAATTTATATTGTTTAGGAGTCAGTCGTCTAAGTTTTTTTGTTGTTTTTTGCAAAGTTTCTTGCTGCTTCAACACTTCCAAATCCCCATTTTTTTAAAGCTAATGCTTTTCTTGTTGGTTTACCATCTGGTTTTGTCATAGGTCCTTTCATTCCAGCAAATCTTGCTGCAAAAGAAACTCGTCTAGGATTTTTACCTTTAGCCACAGGAGGTTTTAAATTAGCACCTTCTGTTCTTTTAAAATGTTTTCTACCCGCTTCTGTTAATCCACCAGTTTTACTTTTATGTTCTTTTTTCATTTTTCTTTAACTTCAATATTTTCTTTTTTACATCACTATAATGAAAAAGATTTTTAGAATTTTTAGTGTGTGTTTTACCTGTGTGCAATGTTCCATCTTTCATTTTATGCATGACACCAGTCCAAACTGTACCGTCTGATGTGTAGTGTTTTACGCCTTTCATGTTGTTTTTTTCCTAGGTCTAGGTTTAGCAGTTTTTGCAGATTTAGCCAAAGCTTTATCTGTAACAGAACCTTTGCCTGGTTTACTTGTTCCAGATTTTTTAGCTTGGTTTATATTATAGTATAAACCTTTTTTGGCTATTCTGCCATCTTTTGTTTTATGATAACCCTCGGGTATTTTTTTAGACATTTATTTTTTCCTATAGTTGTATATATTCAAATTATATATTTATAATAACAAATATTTTTTGTCAAAGGCCTTCTTATGTTACTTTTGTTACTTGTAGTATTTTAATGAAGTAACAAGTAGGTAACAGTAATAACTTATATATTTCAATTACTTATAGTGTTTGTTACCTTGTTACCTCTAATATTGTATATTTTTAGTTTTTTATAAATATAATTATTTTCTACACAACTATAGTATTGTGTAATCCCTTATTTTTGTTTATTATCCCAATAATAAGATAATGGTTAAGGCTAGAATGAATATTCAACTCCCAAAGAAGGTAACCCTGGGTCCCTTCACCTGTGAATTTATCCTTATTGAGCACGATCTAGCCTATGAAGTTTCTGAAGCCCAGGGTGCCTCAGTATTTAAAGTCCCTTACAAAGCATATTTTGACAAAAGCATAATTGAATATGGTGGTCCTGACGCCGTGAACGTTGTGATACATGAAATGTTGCACGTGGGTTTCTATCAATACAATCTAAAAGACAAAGAAGAAGAGACAGTAGTTAATTCTTTTGGCAATTTTATGACTGAGCTACTATGTCGCTCAGAATTATCTGATTGGATCAAAGATAATACTTGATCCCATGTCCGTGTTTCGTGTATTGTGGAAAGTTCCACACTAAAAATATAAGGAGAGAATATGACAACATGCGCATGCAACAACGACTGTTCTTGTCGTTTAACGATCAAGGAACTAAACGAACAAAGACAAAGAGATTTATTAAAGATTGCATATCTTGTTGACATAGTACAATCCCAAGAAAAAATATCAGACGCTTACGGCAAAGCAGAAAAAGAGTTTAAACGGCTCCAAGCGAACGGGCATCTTTCACAGGCTGATCCGATTGCTGCTTCAGGCTAAAGTGAACATTAAAAGCTAGCGAACGTCTCTCCCCCTCTGACCGAAACGGATACACTTGATGAGACAATTGACTTGGAAACAAATACATATCACCAATTTCAGGCTTAACTAAATAACTGTGCTTGCTAAAATGACCAGGCATAGCGCCTAAAAATTCTAAACAACCGACCGTTGCGTGATGGTCTTCTCGTCTATACTCCTCTTCATATTTTTCTGGCAATTTTAAAAACATAACACCAGAAAGATTAGCATCGTGAATATGAACAGGATTAAAATCCCCTGCATATTGGGAAACAAGCCATACTTTATAACCAAGATTATAATCGCCTTTAGGCCTTTCCTTTTCTGTTAAAACATTATCTACATAACCCGATACAAGTTTTGTTAATGTATCCCCGAAGGGAGGTAGTTTATCCAAAGGAAACTGAACTTCGTATTTTACATTGCCTGCCAAATTTTGACTGTAATCTTTTTTTTGACGTAATTTATCGTCCTGGAGTATTTCATCTGCCACCCTGTTAATATTATCAACAAGGATTTGAGGAAGATTAGCATGCAAGACACTAGGACCAAAAGGACGATAAACATTAAAATCAATATTGAATTGTAAATCATTTTTTTGATTCATTTTTACCTTCTGGTTTAGCAGCTGGTGTCATTTGAAATTCTTCTTGCAATGTTTTTAATCTATCTTTACCATCGGTAAGTTTTTGTAATATTTTTTTAGCTTCAGCTAAATGTTGTGGATGTTCACCGATTCCTACAGAAGACCGGATATAAATTGAAAGTTCTGCTCGAGCCGCGGCAATGTCATTATTGCAATCAGCAACCAAAGCGTTAAATATAAGTTGTTCACTCATTTTTTTTCCTTTGTTAATATTTTTGTTTTTTCAAAACCCGACACAATATTAAAAATGTCAAGTTCTTTTTTAGATTCTTTGCTCTTGATTTCTTCTCGTTTATCTGGAATAATCCGCTGCCTAAATTTAGGTGTACGAACATTCTTAGCTACTGGATTAGGTTTTTTCAAGCGAGAGTTCATTTACAAAGTCTATATCTAAATTCTTATCTTCTAATAAAAATTGTCGCCCTTTTCCAACCAGCATTTGCCAATCTTTTTTACGATATACTTTATCGGTTAAATCCGTAAAAGTAACACGCACATGTTCTTCTCCTTCTTTGCGGACAGCAATTACAATTTTTTCTATTTTATTCATGCAATACACGAACTGTAAAATCATGTAACATTTCTACTGTATTTTTTCGTAATTTTTCAGAGTCACCATTTTCTCTTGCTTCCCAAATACGACGAAATGTTTCTATAGTTCTTAACTTTTGATTAGTGTTGGGTATGAATTTTTTATCTTCTTCGATAATACGAACAAGAAGACTTCTAGTCTTTAAAATTTCATCATCATTTAACGCAGTGTTTTTTTCCATTTGTACACCTTAATAACCGTCTCTCCAGTTTGTCACACCACGCAGTATTCCGTAAAGAGTAACCACCCAGGTGTCGGGTTTTTAGGATTCAAACCTTCAACTGTGTTGTATAACAGTTATAGGGAACTATATACTATTTTAATGGGTTCATAGCAACTTTTTTGTTATTTTACCTTAATTTCTAAGATTTGTCTTTAAGTTCACTGTTAACCAGTTCCGTGTCCCGTGATCTTTTGCGCTCGAGTGATGCTTTATAGTCCTCTAACGTGATAATAGCTAAAGGAAACGTGCTTTTTTCTGCCACATTTTTTTTACAATAATTTAACACCACTTCTATAGCTTCTTCTACCGTCATTTGTTCCTTTGTGTACTTAGGTTCAATAGTCATTTTGCACTCCCATTTTTCTTTTTCTTTTCTCTTATTTTTCCTTCTTTATCGACAAGGTACTCAATTACCTTACCAACAGAACGAAAATCTTGACCTGCAATAGACTGCAGCTTATTCCAAATTGGTAAGCGTACAGCAACAGATTTATATTTAGTTATATCAGTCATTTTTTTCCTATATGTAATTTGTTAAAACCATTATTATTAGAATTACCGCAATCAACGGTTTCCAAAATAATAAACACAAAGCAATTACTAGCACCCAAGTCATCCTTTTAATGCTTGTCTAACAATATTGCCGTAAAGATCTAGTTTTGTGTTTTGTTTTGATTCTGTAGGACAAAATTTTCGTCCTACAAGTCTAGCCAGGCCGAGCCATTGTTTTGCTTCGCCCCAGTAAAAATTAGCCATTTCTGTATCGTTATGCTTTCTATAAATGTGAGATAGTCCTCTCATTTGTTTTACCATCGCAATACGAAAGCCTAAGTGATACCCTTGTTTAAAGGTCATTTCATATTCATGTCTTAGTTCCATATTCTTATTTCTCCTTTACCCATCAAATAGAGTAAAAGATGGGATAAGTCAATAACTATTTTCTATCTTCGTCTTGTCTTTGGCCAATAATAAACACCATAAGGCCTATAAAAATTAAACCTAAAAGTATTAATCCTAGTAAAATATTAGTTATCATTAATGTATTGTTGGTTCTACTTCAAAATCAGCTTCAAAAGTAACCTCTACTTCATCCACTATTTCAAATAATTCATCGCACTCAGGACACGCATGAATGTCGCCTTTAATCTTATCGGGTAACACATTTTTTGCACAGTTTGGACACATAGCAAAATCTATTTTTATTTCTTTATTTTTCCCCATGAGTCTCCTTTCGCTTCATCTACTTTTGACGGTACTTTTAATTCTAAACAATTTTCCATAATTTCTTTTATAGGTTTTATTTGATCTTCCGTAATAGATAAATTTAATTCATCATGCACTTGGATGTGAGGTATATATCCTTCTTTATATAAATCTAACATGGCTTTTTTAGTTTGGTCAGCAGCACTGCCTTGAATTAACTTATTTAATGCTTTGTATGTCCAGGCCCTCTTAATATTACGACCATATTCTTTTTCTGCCTCATCACGAGGTAGAGATTTTGTTGGGCCAACACGAAACATATTAGGTTCCCATGTATTAAAACGACACTTACGACCTAAAATAGTTCGTACATGTCCATTATCTCCTGCTGTTTTCATCGCTTGTTCTGTTAATTGTTTAACAAAAGGAACACGGCTATGATACGTTAAAAATAACTGCTCAGCGTCTTCCTTACCAAGACCTAACTGACTACCTAACTTGCCCTTGCCCATGCCGTATGTAAGACCTAAATTGATTGTTTTAGCTGTTTTACGATCTATGCCAGCCATATCTGCAGCTATCTGATGAAAATCTGTGTCAGGATTGTTTTGATACGCATCAACAAACTCATCAGCTCCAATTAATCCACCATGTGTTAAGGACGCAAAGTGAACCACGAGCCGAGGTTCTTGTTGCGAATAATCAAAAGACCCCCATTCAGCACCTTTTTCAGGAATAAAAATAGACCGGATTAGAGGTCCCAGGATCTTGTTGCGTGACGGAATCTGCTGGAGATTAGGGTTCGACATACTTAGTCTACCGGTTACCGTACCTCCTTGATCGGAACGCATTTGATGTATTTCTCCATGTATTCTTCCTTTATTCTCATGTTTAAGAATACTATCAATAAATGTTGTTCTTGCTTTATTAATCTCTCTTGCATTAACAATGTTCTTTGCTAAAGCACTGGGGTGTGTTGCTAAAAAATTTTTATCAAATTTAGGCTGGCCAGATTTTTCTGTTTTTTGATATTTTATTTTCATTACATCAAATGCTTTAGCCACGCTTACAGCTGCCCACACATCAACATTAACACCTGTGTCATCTTTTATTTGTTTAATAATTTTTTTCTCGTCTCGCTCTAAATTTTTTTTAATTTTTTCTGCACGATCAACATCAACACAAACACCTTTCCATTTCATATCAATCATTAAAGGTAATAGATCTGTTTCCAGATCAAAAATACTGGTTAGTTCTTGTTTAATAATTTCTATTTTAAAATGATTCCATAAACGAAGTGTTAGCGCTGCATCTTGTTCAGCGTAAGGTCCAACATCTTGCGCAGGAAGTTTATACATTTCTGCTTTAGGATCAACGCCCCAGGCTTTTGCAGCTTCATACAAACCAGATTCTGATTTAGTTTCCTGGAGATAATCTTTACCAAGTGCATTTAAAGAATAACGAAAACGATTTTCATCAATCAACGGAGCTGCTATCATTGTGTCAATAATACGACCTTTAACTTCTAGTCCCCATTGTTTTAACCATCCTACATCGTAAGTAGCGTTATGAAATATTTTATCACAAGGTAAATCTAATATTTTTTTTAATTGTCGTTTAAATATTTTTTCATCAAAGTTTCCGCCGCCAGGATGAGCAATAGGAAAATACCCATGCCATCCATCAACGGCGATTGCTACACCTATAATTCTACCGTTACCAGTAGCCCAACCAGGTCCGATGTCCTTGATCCCTGGATCATAAGTCTCAAGGTCAATTGCAATCTGACTGGCGTTTTGCAAATCAGGTATAGTCTCAGGAGGAAGCCATTCGCTTGGAGGTTGAAATAAAGGGATTTGTGTCATTTTTTTAACTTCCCTTCTATATCAATTTCTCGAGCAATGGCAGCATAGCCTGCTAAATCAATATACGCGTCCTCATGATGGGAGTGCATGATACGCGCAATCTTTAACAAAGCCATGCAAATCGCAACGTCATG
>Ga0209337_1000667_pt1 | contig 27697 bp, 17 predicted proteins | sample LinPmetageLP53_FD_184044 | JGI IMG/M metagenome (GOLD analysis project Ga0209337, IMG submission 184044) | Marine viral communities from the Pacific Ocean - LP-53 (SPAdes) (version 2) | ecosystem: Environmental > Aquatic > Marine > Oceanic | place: Pacific Ocean | collected 2010-02-08 | reverse complement strand
TAATGCATTTATAAGTCCGACTGTGCTTGATATATAGAAGTCCACTTGCGGACAAACTTCTAACATTCGTTTCCTGTTTGCTACCACGTCTTTCCACACTGTACCTTTACGCATGTATTCTCCCCTAGTGCCTTCTGCATCAAGACTTGCTCCTATAGAAACAGAATCAAACTTATTCCACAGTTCTAACACATCGATGTCCTTGTACTTTGTTCGAGTGAAGTTTGTATTGTAAATTAGCCTTACATGATACATTTTACGTTTGTCTAGCTCTTTAAGAATCCTATAGTGTTCTTCCATTATAATAGGTTCTCCGCCTGCAAAATAAAACTGTTCTACGTGTTCAAACTGTTCTAACATTTGATCCCATATGTCATTACTGCTTCTGCCCACTTTCATAATCTTTGCATGATTTGGCGGACTTCCGGTAAGTTTTTTATGATCTTCATACCAGTTAGAACTAAACCATGTTCCACAACTCCTGCAGGCTAGGTTACATAGATTACTGAATCTTATATCCCAATACTTTATCACGAAGTCTGCCGAGCCATCTGGCTTGGTATTATCAACCATACCAATGTTGTGTCCAAAATGTTTATTAGAACTTAAACGTAAACTAAAAAATCCCGACTCCTCTTGGTCATAACATTTTGTACAATGTTTGCTCTTCTTATTAGTCAGCATATTTTGTCTTATCTGTTTCATATCTTTGCCATTAAACACAGTTTCCATAGAATCTTTGTTCAAGTCTCCTACTGGATATTTGTCTAATGCGAAACAGCAAGGATATGCCCTGCCATCAGGAAATGCGTGTATGTGTAACCAAGGCATCATACAAAAGGATTCACTATCTAGTAACAACTCCTTTTCTTTAGGAGTCATGTCTTTTATTTTAAGTTTCTCGGGCTCCTTCGCCCCATACTCATATGCCACGGTACCATTCTCCTATTACTGGGAAAGTTTTTTCAAAGTCTTTCCCTGATCTTATATCGTATTGACTGTAAAATGCTTTGAAGTCTTTCTGCAGTTTACTCTGTTCGGCCGCACCTGCGTGAGGTGTTTTGACAACATCCAAATAATCTATTAGTCTCTGTGTTTGATTGATTTCCATGTGTTCTAGGTATTTTTTGTTATTATTTAAAAACTTTACCAAGTCCAGTTTAAATTTATTTCTCAAGTCGTCTGGTAATACAAGCGGTGATTGGAAACTTGGAAACCTTAATATGTTTAAAGTGAAATTAACCTCTGGTCCGTACACTTTACTTGCACTCTTAAACCATACCATTTTCTCCAACAGTTGAGGCAAAGACTCCAAACACAAGGCATTTATGGTACACATGTTATGGATTGCACGTGGAACTTTATCCACCATCATATGCAAGAAATTAGAATGCCAATCTCCGTACACTAACCCGTCTCTGATATATTCTGCTTGTCCAAATGTTGCTTCACAACTTGTATACAGTTCGAAATTATCAAACTTTTTCAATTTTGTTTTAAACCTGTCAATAATACTTTGCTTTGCACCCAGGTTAGAGTTTATTGCAAGTATCATGTTAGGATTCATTTTGTCACCTTGTGTTTCTATCCAATCTAACAGTCTCCATAAGTTAGGTGACATCATAGGTTCTCCGCCTGTTATTCTTAATTCTTGTAAACTTTTGTGTAGGTCTGTTTCCCACCATTTGTAAAATGCTTCTACATACGGATTTGTTTCATCTTTTTTGTATGGCTCTGCACTTTCATGACTGTGAGTGAAGTGATTACGTCCATCCGTGACCATGTTGGTGTATGGTCCTTGCCTTTTAATATTGTTTGCCCACGTGGAACTAAATGCAGGATTACAATATGTACAAGCAAAGTTACAGGTTCTATCAAATGCTATTTCTAATGTTTTAAGATTTACATCTGTGTCAGGATTAGTTTTGTGTGCGTAGTCTAATGCTTCGTTTGTAAATATTTTTGATTTGTAGACCCTGTCACTAATATTATCTCTGTCGATGTCTTCTATCTTCCAACAGTATTCACAACCCTTAGGTCTGTCTCCGCACTGCATCTGTTTACGTTCTAGTTTCTTTTGTACTGTGTTGTGTATTGCACTGGGATTTGTTTTTATTGCTTCTAAATCAATCTTGTGCGGAAGTGGATGGTGACAACTTGTGGTCATTCCACTGCCCAGCCATATAGTTGCATTATACCATTTGGCTCCACAGAAACTTGCAGACTTAGGATCTAGTATTTGTTTTTTATAATCTAAATCATTCATGCGTTCTTGCACTCCTCCCAAAACTCTTCCATCTCAGGAAAAGTGTTTAAAAACCTAGATAGACGTCTGCGATCGTGTTCATCAAAAAAAGCGAAAAAGTTTTTTTTATTTTGCGTACTTGCGTCCGCATTTTCACGCCAGTAGGCGAGATTGCGTTGCATCTTTTGGATCTCGAAATCCTTGAATATGTGTAGCCCGTTCGACTCGCCTGAATTCTCTTGCATGTACTTTATGTTGTCCTCATGTATGGCCTGGTACGACTCAGGTAGCAGTGTGATCTGTTGCCATGCGGGTTGTCTCAGCAGTGGCACGTCGAACCACACCCTCTGATAGGTCTTGCTGTACTTGGTACGCAGTTCCAAGATCTTTCTTAACAATTTATCCATACTTGTGATGCTTAGGTTGTTGTACGTGCATATGAATGTTATGGAATTGCGGCCGGGGATCCGATCTAGGAACTCCTCCACGTTGTCCATCATGTAATTGAAGTCCAGTCCATTACGTATGTACTCCGCCCTTTTGCCAAAAGCATCCACTGACACAAACTGCATCATGTGTTCCACCTTCTGTTGCATACATATCTCCTGTGCCATGTTGAAGTACTTCTCTTTCAGTTTCTTGTCCGGTGGACACATGTTGCTTGTCACGTTGAGATGTAGGTCCTGCTTGGGATTGTCGATTATGTACTGAAACACCCTGTAAGTGTTCTTGTCCATCATGGGCTCACCACCGGTCATACGGAAGTGCTTCAAGTTCTTGTACAGGATTGGCCACCATTTCCAGAAAGCGGTGACATATGGATTATCCTCCCTGTTGGGTATGGGCCTTCGTCTGCCATGGAAGTGTTCGGGAGCATTGTGTGGGGTAGAGGTTGGGTATGCCCCATACCTATCAATTTCTTTTCCCCAGGCAGTGGAGAACTGTGGCGAACAGTAACTACACTTGAAATTACAAGCGTTGTTGAAGTTTACCTCCACGTACCTGGGTGTCCAACTTGTGGTCATTGGATTCTGTCTAATCTGCTCGAAGTCCTGCATGGCCCATGGTTCACCTGAACGGTAATGCCTGTCCGACATCTCGCCAGCGTCCTCTAGTTTCCAGCAGTATGAACATCCGTCTGGACGTTCACCTTGTAACATCTTGGATCTTTGGTCTAGTTTCTCCGCAGTGTTGTGCAGTGCCGCGGGATTTTTACCAAGTTGCCTCGCATCAATATTATGCAGTGGCGGGTGGTAGCAACTGTTTGTAAGTCCTGTGGGCAGGTGCAATGACGTCTGATTCCATTTGGCCAGGCACATGGAGGGAGAAACCTCTAGGAGTTTCTTTTTTGCCTTCAGTGCGTCCGACTTGTAATCGCTAGTGCTCACGGTCTTGTACTCCTCTGTTGATGTGCGGAGGCATTACAAACCTGAAGAACCTGCTGTCCTCTTCACTGTATTCTGCAATCGGTATGTCCAGTTGTTGCCTCAGGCTGTTGCCGTACATCGATAGATCCGTTTCTATGTCTGTGGGTGACTGCTCCTTGTAATACAACTCCATGTTGTCTAGGTCACGTATCTTGAAATGCTCATTGTTGGCCTGTATCACTGTGTTGAAACAGCCCATCCTCGCTCCCAACATGGCGTACTTGCCATGTTCAACGTCCGAACCCACTGTACACCAAGTGCTGAGTATTCTTAAATTGTTTGGCCAAATTTTTCTGAAATCTTCGGCAGGTATAGGTTTGCCTTTCTCTGTGCTCATCTTGACGCCTTCCCTGTAGCCTGCTACAAAGGCCTGCTGTTCAGAACCATTTATCATGGTGGTCGAGTAACAGTTATGCAGATTCTCATGGGGCACACCCCAGCAGAAATCAATTTGATTCTCCTCGTTTTCAGCGTTCTCATGAGTCTTCATGTTTAGACAGGTGTCCTTTGACCATCCCACGAGACCACCATTGCCATACACGAGGCCATTGATGTTGTTCCTAGCCCTCCATCTGTGTACTGCTTTGTTGTTGGTCTTCGACCAGTCTAGTGTTTCTAGTAAAAAACTTTCATCTATTATGTTGTCTCCGTCTACGCTGATAAAGAAATCAGTTTCCGCTACTTCGGCCGCGGCCTTGTGTGCCGAATCAAAACCAATCACGCCGTCGACACGTTTTGCCCAAGGCACCTTGTTCTTCAAGTCAGCCCAGTTGGCTTCCTTGTTGGGCTCTTTGAAACTGATGTAGACAAAGTCTAGATCGCTTACTCTTGTTCTATCAGCCATTCTTCGCCTCCTTTTTCAAATCCCGTGGGCCAGTGTATATCACCTCTATGGAATACATAGCCGGTTTTTGATTTTTTCAGCACAGGGTACGTAACAGTAGGTTTCGGTTTGGGTTTTAAGATGAACAAGCCATCCTTAAACGTAAACTTGTCCTCTCCGTGTTTTCTAATTTCGATTTTTTTCTTGCGTGTAACCACATGTTGCTTGCCTTCAATCGTGACTCTATATATCTTTTGCTTTTCCGGTGGCAATTGCTGTAATGCTTTAAGTATTTCTGACATCTATATCCTTTTCGTGGTAGTGCCATGGCCTAGATACTCTCTTATCTCCTAGGAATATTGCATCGCCTGATTTATTTGGGTACAAATAGTTGTTCTGATCTTTGACCTTTGTAAGATCATTGACAGCAGGTTTATGGTGTAAAAATTTGAACCATTCATAATCTATCAATCCTTTGTTTGTGGGTTCCATTATCCTGTATGCCAATGCAAACACAACATCTGTGCTAGGGAATTGATCATGGCAGTTTATAAGCATCTTGCTTCTAACATCTTGCCAATTTTTTGTTATAGTTTCTGCTGTGTTGAAAAATCTTTGTGCCAACGTGCTTTTCCTAAAATACATCAACCCGTTGTAGATGTTTGGCAGGCAATTCCTAACAAAAAGATTCCTATATGGCGTGTTCTTAACAATGTGATCTTTGTAGTTTCTACAGTCAACACTGAATACCAAATCGTGTTGCCATAAATGGTACCACCACCAATCCGTGTTGGTTGTCCATAACATATCACTCTCTAGTTTTATTGTGTGGGTAAACGGCGTGTGTGTAAATGCTTTGTGCTCGTTCGCCCATTTAATATCATGCTGTTCGCTATCGTCTTGTTTTAAAACTTTTACAATATCAACTGCTTTATTTTGGAATTTACTGTTCTCATCTGTTATCACACATATTTTATTGTGTGTGTTGTGTTTTTTTATACTTTCTGCTAATTTAATTGATAGTTCTACATAGTCGGTGTTGCTGTTGTTCTGTGCGAACCATAGAAATCCTTTAGACATTGGCTATCTCCTTGTTTAGAACATGCACATCTTGATGTTGTATGTGATTAATCTGATCGTTGTACTGCCATACTATGCCATGATCGTTGAGCTCAATGACTTTGCAGTCCGGCGGCAGTGTTGGAAGTTTGATGGGTAGTGTGTCATACGAAATAAAGCCATTTGCCTGTTCCAATGCAACAGCGAATGCGTAATCATTACGAAATCTTCTGTCTCTGACCCTGTACAGGTCCATGAAATATTGATAATGAGACTTAACGTATCTGACCATTTCAAAGATTCGTTCTGCCTTGTGGCCTTTTTTGAAAATAAAAACAGTTGCCCACACCATATCTATCATGCTGAAACGTCTCATGTCAAAACTATTACGACTTGTCAGATCATAGGCATGTTTTGATATTAGAAAATCATATTTGGTGTCTAAGAATTTCTTTAGGTTATCTGTGAAAGGAAAATAGTCTATGTCCATGACCAACGTGGTGTCGTACGGAGAAAGATCATAGGCCATGTGGCGATCAACGTTACGCCATTCAAGGCCATGTTTTGTGTTGCCTAACTCTGGTTCAATAAATTTATAATTTACAAAACCTAATGGTTCTAATTTGGAGAATGTGTTGAAGTCCGTGACAACTGTGATCTCCAACTTGAGATTTTTCTTTATGAGGCCTACACAACGTTCCAGTATCTTGTGATACTGAACATCAGCAGTGTCGAAACAGAATAATAATACACCTTTAGTCATTAGTCACCTCGTTTTTCAAATGTCTTACTCATTTGATGATACGAACTAATGGCTTCTTGGTTCCTTTGAATTAATGTTTTTAAAAAATCTACAGGATCAGATATTTCAACAGGATTACCGTTAGTGTCCAGCATGTATATTGGTGCTGGATAATTGTCCCCCATTGTCTTCACCAGACATATCGTTTGAGAATCTGCACGAAATATGTGTTCATTATAAACCACCACAAGTCGTGAGTGGACCTTCTCCAATGCGTTGCGTTTTGCAATCGCTATGTCATATGATAGATCTGATTGTTTTTTTAGTTCGCCAATGTCCATACCACAATTATACAATAATTATGGTGAAGAATCAACCTGGTAAAATTATTATGATACGCTGTTACTTACTGCCGCACAAGTTGGAACAGTGAAATCAGACGCCAAGCCGTCATCGTCCAGTGGTGTAAGGCAGAATATCTTAGTGACCATCTTTGGTGTGTCTTTGATGCCTACCGCAACACCGTCGGTGTTACCACTTGTAAATTGTGTATCAGCCGCCGCGTCCGTGGCCACCATCTTGACTGTAATCACAGTTGCGTCTCCACTGGCACCTGCTCCGCCAGTGGTCTTTGCAAACATTTCTATTGTGTTTGAGGTGTAGTTACTGTTGTCTGAAGTTAATTTTATAATGGTTTGGTAAGATGTTGTCAAGTCCTGGAAGCCTCTTGCTAAGTTGTTTGTTGTCAAAGTCTCTGTATCGCCAGATCTGGTCGAGGCCAATGACGCTATGTCAAAGTTACCAAGCCCTGTTCCAAGGTCAACGAATGATGTGTCTTTGGGATTGACCGATGCCGCCGTTGCTCCGACTGTGATTCTGATCTTGCCTCCTGCGTTGAAGAAGTGTCTCATGGCATTTGCATTAGCGAAGGTGGCTTTTACTTCCTGTGTCGCTGATGTGTCCCAACCCTCTGAGCCTGTTGTCACCGTAACCAGTGCAGATGACGTGGCCAATGCGTCTGCATTTGGACTGCCCGCCGCTACTGATGCCGCCAGTGTTGCCAAGTCTGCCGCAACCGCCGCCTTAATTTTTACAGTGTCCCCTACGGAAACCTGTCCTCTGGCTGTCATAGTATCCTTTGTGTGGCCTGCTATATTGTCTATGCCGGCAAATAGTGCGTTCCAATTTACCGCGTCAATTGTTCCGTTTGCATCACCTACCACTGGAATGTGTGCTTGTCCAAGACCGTACACAGTTGATCCTACGCCTGCGAAATGATTGTAGCCGAATGGCGCAGAACTGCTGGCTACGAATACATTGTACTCGTCATCTAAAATTTTGTCTCCTGCCAAGTATCCCATAAAATTATTTAACTCCTATCACGCACTCTGTAAGCGCCGTTTCTTCATTATACTTATCTTTGATTAACCGTCCCAGAACATTGAAATGGTTACATTCAGCCGCTGTGCCAACACGTGCTTCGCCATTTTGTGCAGAAACGATTCTGTCTCCGGCCTTGCCGGCACCATTCAATCTAACAAATACTCTCCCTTTTAGTGCCACCATTGGATGCGAGTCGTTGTTTCCTGCTTGTGAATTCATTAGGAACGCTGGAGAGTCTGATATTACTCCAAAAACAGCATCAGACAGGTCAGTTTGACACTTGGTGATCTCTGCATTGCCTCCCAGTATCACAACGTCACCTACTTCTGTTTCGCAGTCTGCTTCATAACGCTCGGCCAAATCCGCATACTGCGCCGATGTTGACGTAGCATGTACTATGTTTGCTCTGATATCTACCAAAGTCGGAGCAGACATTTCTGTGCCGCCCACGTCTGTTGATTTAAATGCTGTCCAGGCACCGCCTGCATTTCCAAATATTGTTGTCCCATCATCCGCAAACGTTTCATCCCACACCCAAAACAGATCTTGTTCTGTGACTGTTGATGCATTACCTCTGTTTACTTTTAAACCTGTGAAATTAGGCATACCTGAGTTGCTAGATATGTTTCTGTTTAATTCTATTATGTTGTCTTCCACAGACAGTGTTGTTGTGTTCATTATAGTGTTAGTGCCATCCACTGTTAAGTCACCAACTCTTAAATGTTCAATTCTGCCTGTTGAGCCTTTGATCCTTAGGGCTTCTTTGGTCACGCCCCCATCATTCACTGTGAAAATAACGTCTTTGTCCTGTGTAGTCTGTGCAATAGTAAGATCATCACTTGACAATGTCATTGTTATATCATTACCTGCACCAATACGTATACCGTCATCGGTCTGTACTGATAATCTGCCTGTTGTTGTGTCTGCTGAATCAGATCTCAGATAGTTTGCCGCGGCAACGCCGCCCATGCCATCTGCATCTGTGGCAGTACCTCTGAATTTCGCAGAAGATACTGAACTTGATAGTTGTAGACCTTGTGCTACAGAAGAAAATCCTGCTGATATTAGTGCGGCACCCGCCAATTCTGTTGAGCTCGGGGTAAACGCTAGACTAGATACCACACCCACCACTGTATCATTTGTTACTAATTTTAGAATAGATCTCTTGACGCCTGTGTTGTCCTCTGGCGATTCTGTGATAACCTGTGTTACACCCGAACCAGCAACTGTAGTTGGACCAATCAGTGTCCATGCTGTTCCGTTATAAATGTAATATTGGTTGTTTGTTGTATCAAACCATTCATCTCCCAACACTGCGTTTGCTGGTTGTGTAGTAGATGGTGTTGGTGATCCTACCGGTTTAAATTTTGATCCTGTGTAGACATTCAATTGATTGTTTGTCTTGTCATACCACAACTGTCCTTGGATTTTGTTTGTTGGTCCTGTGGTGTTGTTAAAATTCTCTAGGAGTTTGATAAGGTTCTCGTTTAATTTTTCACCAAACCCGGCATAACCTTTACCTATAAGCGTAAGGTCAGTGGTTGCCACATCTATAGTGCCATCGGCCAATGAGACCAATAATGTTCCAAATGTGTTGTTTAATTTGTATGCCATTACCTAGTCGTTGTTTGATGCATTGTCTCTGACTTCTGTCAAGAAACTTACATCTCCAACTAATTTAATCAATATAGTTGCAAGTTCCGGGGTCAGCATAGCGTCGATCTTTGCCTCTTCCGCATCTGTCCAGGCCGCCGGATAGTTGTCATTGATGTAGTCTGCTACTTCTTGTTTTGTTGCCATTTAAATGTACTCCTTATGCTTATTTATTACGGGATTCTATCTGCTCATCGTCGGATATCCAAGTTAAGTCCTTGGAATTCTTCCCGTCTAGATCACGTATGAAAGTCTTAACGTCACTCTCCGTAAGCACCATATCGTGGTATTTTTGATATCTTTTTTGTAATGCTTCTTCTTTTGTCATTGTGTAAACTAACTTTGCACCTCTTTTTTTAGCAAGATCCATAATACTGTCTATGCACATTTTAAGGGCTTTATGTCTTTTCCGCAGATTTGAGTCTTTGTCTGTAACGACCCATTCCATCAATGCGAGAGATGTCTTTGGGTACAAATAGATACCAGCGGCGCAAATCGGTTTATCATCTACAGAAACTATAACTCCGTCTACAGGAAGCATATCCTTTGGCACGATCCCAAACTCCCATTGTGTCCACCACTTGACTAGTGTGTCATAATCCTTGTCTCTATCCCATGCTCTACTTTGCATTTTTTTGTATTACAATCTTGTTTATATTAAATGATGCTTCAAAACAATACCTTACTGCTTCTGCAACATCGTCTGCGGACAATTTTGGAAGATCCTCCCATAAACCTTTGGTCATGTCCGTGTCCACCACATCAGGGCACACATCATATACCGACAAGGGCTTTGATAATAACTCATCTTGCAAGTTACTGATGTATTCTATCAGTTCTTTTTTTATTTCGCAGTACTGCACATAGTTGAACTTATTCCAGACCTTAAATTGACTGTAGTCTGGATCTTCTTCTGTGCCTGATGTACTTGTTATGACTGCCACTTTCATTTTATCAAACGAATGTTGCCCGTAGATTCTTTTTAGTAGGTTTAACTGTCCTCTGTCTGCGTGAGCATTCAGAACCACAAGATTGCAGTCTTCTATTTTCTCAATTATCTTTTCTTGATTGTGTATGATATCAAATCCGTTGCTCCTGCTCATACCGACCACTTCATATTTCTTTTTCGTGTACAGATCAGATATGGCCTTGCCTATACCTCGTGTGTGGCCTATTACTGCTATCTTATTTTTGTTTCCTAGATTCATATGTGTCCACTAAATTCTCCAACCCCTCGAAACACTCCGAATAGTGTTGGTAATATTTTTCAAACTTGCTTTTAGTGTACAATGATTCCTTGTAAAAGTCAATTAATAACGTGGTCCTTGGGCCTGGATTGTTGTTGAATCCATTGTGTAGTTGCAAGTCAGGTTGAAACACATACGGTTCTCCTGTTTTCCAAGTCATTGGTTCCTGTTTACGAGTGTCGAGATTCATCACATGCATACCACTTTGAACGCCTCCTCCGTCATCAAGGCACAACTGATACCTCCAACCTCCCTCGTTGTCAGTGTGATTACCAATTTTTGTGTCAGAACCAACTGTCATTATTGCTACATTTATTTTGTATGGAAATTTTCTCAGTATTGAATACAGCATTGGGTAGTCATTGAAACTTTGTTGTTCCCGATCACCAATATAAACTGCTAGTGCCTGCCACTCGCCGTGAACATAGTCTCCGGAAGCATCATCAAAATCTTCAGGCAATCCCCTAACACTGTCTGAGAAGTCTTCTGGTTCGAGGAATTTTTTATTAGACTGAGAATCGAACTCATGTTTAATTTCAGACCAATGCTTTTCCAACTGCGTGAAACATTCACCCTGTTTGCCTTGGTAAAAACTTTTATGAATCATTTAGTATATTAACATTTTTGTCATGTATCTGTCTATCATGATCCTGCCAATTACTAAAAATTTGTTCGCCGTGGTTTTCTAATTCTTGCTGTTCGGTTAATTCAAAGTAATCTGTGAATTCTATGCCGTCAATTATAATTCTTCTGTTTTCTGATCCAAACACGTACACTATCGCTTCATCATTTCCTAGAGATACACCGTGTTTGCTATTCTCAACTCTAGTCCATTTGCCATCTTCTTTGACCATGTGCGTTCCTGACACTTGTACGCCTTTGTATTCATACAGGTTTTCTATCAAGAACTTCGCAGTTGCGAACACTTTGCCACCTACTGCTACTTCGTCACCTATGTCAACTAGTTCTACCGCTTTGAACGTGCCATCTGCCATTGTTATCATAGTGCCTGGCATGAAACAACCACCACCTCCAGTACCGCCACCACCTGAACTTGCTCCACCTTCAGCGTCGCCAAATCCTGCCGCCGTACTTGTAAAATTTATTCCAGAGTTGAACAATGCCTTCCACGTACCTCCAATTTTGACAAACCCGGCCGTAATTTCTTTCCAAACTCCACCAACTTTGAAGAAAGCCGAATTTATATCTTTCCACTCTCCGCCCACTTTGAACTCTGCTTGTACACCGATGTTGAATACGACTGTTGCTGAACCGTCTGCACCTGGACTACTCGATTGTCCTCCAACGGCAACTCCTGCACTGTAAAAAGCATTATCTGTGCCACCTGGCGTGACTCCTGAACCATTGTTTTCTGATCCACCGGCCGCTGTGTTTGAACCTGATTTTCCACCTGAACCACCTCTGTCACCGGCACCTGCGTCACCTGACGTACCACCGTCGGTTCCGCCACCACCTGCTCCAGCACCACCACCGTCACCGGTGTGATCCTTGCCGTTCTCACCAAGTGTGCCTGGTGATTCACCTGTGGCTGAATTTGTGTTTGATCCTGCCGTTCCGTTTGAATCCTTACCTGCTCCGGCTCCACCTCCACCGCCACCTGCTGTGGCAATCTCGGCTCCATCTACAAGGACCGTAGTGGCTCCTCCGCCACCTCCGCCTGATCCGGAATATGGGGCCGGTCCAGCGTTACCGCCTTCTCCGCCTGAATATCCTGCAATACTTTTTCCGTTTGGTCCACCCGGGGCGCCTCCCCCCGAACTACCACCTCCACCTCCGCCACCAACTGCCACTGTAAGTGTCTTACCTATGTGTGATGACATTGAGATTGTTGATGATGAGACATGATGTCCTGCGGCACCTGTGCCACCAGGACCACCAGCATCTCTACTTCCGCCGCCGCCTGCTCCTCCCCAAAGATGGACGTCGATTGAAGTTGTACCTGCTGGTACAACCACCTGTTGTAGTGTGCCTGAGTATTGAAATGTGTTAGTCAGCGTTGGCATGGTATTAAGCCTGCCTTACAAACCAAAGGTCTCCGTTTGCACCTTGACCCGACGTAGGTGCTGAGGTCTCCACGTATCTATTTCCTGCGATACTGTTACTACTGTCGTCGGATATAACCGAACCACCCCAAAGTTTCAATGATTTGGTAGCCTGCCCTGTTGTAATCACGTCCGCACTAGTAGTCGATGATGATGACGTTATGTCAGAACCAACAGCGGCCAGTGTCAATGTGGTTACTTTTAAGTTACCTGTTGATGAATCTGTAGTTAGGGGTTTGGTACCTTTGTTTCCATCACCATCGTCTGTCATGTCTGACAATAGTAATAGTTTAGAATATGTTTGGTTCTCACCTGCTGTCCAACGGTTCTCTGAAACGTCATAGAACAATCTAGCATCATCAGTGTCACCTGTTTCTACAATCACACCTGCATCTGCTTCACTGTTTCCTGTGTTAAGTTTCAAGAAAGCATCGTTTACAATGTTGATCTCACTTGAACTGTTTTCAAATTCTCCAGTGATTGTTAAATTCCCTGTTACTGTTGTATTGCCCGTAATTGTTGTCACACCTGTCAAAGTAATATTACCAGTTTCACCTTCAAATTTCAACGGAGTTTTTGTGACGCCACCATCATTTACTGTGAAACTTAAATCTTTATCTTGAGAAGTTTGTGCAACTGTGACATTGTTACTTGTGACTGAAATTGTTAATTCTTGTGCGTCACCTACAATTACACCTGTGTCATTGTCAACTGTTAGTGCACCTACTGTGGTGTCTGCCGTATCTGCTCTTAGAAAGTTACCACCTGCTATAACTGAACTTGATGTATTCGATGTTCCAGATACGTCTACGTTTGACGCCTGTGTGTTAGTACCTTCAAACACTGCACTCAAAGTCGAGTTAAGTGTGAATCCTGCTTTGATCGATGCGAAGCCCGACTGTGTAACTGTTGGTGTGAATGTTTCTTTTGAAAGTATCGCAACTCTAGAGTTGCCAACGTACATTGAACTTACAACTTTGTTTCCTCCTGAACTGCCTAGTGTTTCAATTTTCCAACCTGATAGTGTTTGTCCTGAAGTGTATACCGGACCTACCAATAAAAATGCTGAACCTGTGTACACGTAAAGTTGATCATCATCAGTGTCATGCCATAGATCACCTGCCGATGGTGAAGTGGGTTCACCTGAACTTGATTTCGCACCACCTGTGGGTTTGAAACTTGTGCCGTCGTATACTTTAATTTGGTTTGTTGTTGTGTCGAACCACAGTTCGCCCTTCAATGGTGCTGTTGGTGCCGCCGTAGAGGCCGCATTTTCTAATAATTTTACTAAATTCTCGTTAAGGCCTTCACCAAACCCAGAGAAACTCTTACCAAACAACTGTAACGTAGTGGTATTGTCTACCGTTCCGTCCGTGATCGTTGTTACTACTGTTCCATCTGTCTTGTTAATTGTGTACGCCATTTTGTATATTTACCTTTAACTGACTGCCGCACTAAACGGTGTTGCTGGGTCGGCTCCTGCCGCTACCCTCATCAGTCCTTTGACCATCCATTTGTCTGCCGCAATATCTATTAATGTAAGTGTGTCTCCCACCAATCCGCCTTGTGTGCCACCGTTCAGTGTTATTGTGTCTGATGCCGCCACTGTTGGGAATGATGCCGCACTAGTTCCATCCTCATCTAAATATTGTATCTGTCCAGTTATGGTGTTGTCAGCATCTGGACAAACTATCTTGTATGTGTTGGACGCCATGGTCACAGTGACTATAAATTCATAAACATTTCCTGTTCCTGTTGCGTCTGGCAGTGTCAGCACAACGTCTGCGTTTCCACCAACCTCGCCAAGTAAAAGTATTCTACCTGCATGCTCCGCCGAAGTAATTGCATCAGTGGCCACAAAAGTGTGTACCGCTTGGCTGAAAGAACCAGTTAAATCTGTTAATCCGGATACTGATAATGTTGTGCCAACCAATGCTGTTGATGTGATGCTCGTTGCACCTGTGACTACACCGGCATCAACTACTATCGTGCTATCTAGTACGATCTGTTGTCCGGCTAGTGGTGTTATTAATAAGTCAGTGCCAGCAGTTGAACTTAAGGTGTTACCATTTAGATTAAGATTGTCCACCTGTAGTGCAGTAAGTGTGCCAACACTAGTGATGCTTGTTTGAGCCGCAGTTGTTAATGGTCCGGCGAATGCTGTGGCTGTAACTGTGCCAGACACATCTAATTTTGTTGTTGGTGTTATTGTGCCTATTCCAACGTTAGACTCCGATCCATCTATGGTCATCACTGTAGTTGATACACCTGCATCATTAACCTTGAAAGATATGTCCGTGTTGTTCGCTGAGTTAGAAATTACACCCCCTGTGCTTTCAACTGCGAAAGTGAAATCACTGTCTGCTCCAACAACAAGTCCACCGTCATTGGCTATACTGATAGTTCCTGATGTGGTGTCGTTGGCGTTTGATCTTAGATAGTTTGCCGCCGCTACACCACCTAACGCATCTGCGTCTGTGGCCGTGCCATGGAATTTTGTGTCTGCTATGGCAGTTGTAAGAGTAATACCTTTTTTAACACTTGCAAAACCTGAGATAGAAACTTTTGGAGTGAATGTATCTTCAGAAATAATTGCAATAAGATTTCCGTCATTGTACCATTTTGTCACGTTCTGTGACGCATCGCTACTGTCTAAAATAGTTTCGTATATAAATCCGTTAGTTGTTCCTGTTGAACTTGCAGGGCCAACAAGAACGTTGCTTGTACCGTTGTAGAAATAAAGTTGTGCTGTGTCCGAGTCTATCCAAAGATCACCCTGTGCAAGTGTGCTAGGTGCAGTTGATTGATACGGCACATTTCCGCCTGCAGGCACAAATGACGAACCTGAATAAACCTTCAACTGTGAATTTGTGCTGTCATACCAAAGTTGTCCGCTTATTGGTTTTGTTGGTGCTGATGTGTTTGAAAAATTTTCTAGTAAATGTAAAAAGTTTTCTGCAATAGACTCACCATAACCTGCATAACCCTTTCCTATAAAGGAAAGATCGGTCTGTGTGTTTACTACACCATCCTGTACTGTGTATGAACCACTACTTGTTTTGTTAACAGTGTATGCCATTAGTATCCTGTGTTACCACCTGATGTCGTTCCACTGACTGTGTTCGATGTTGCCAGTGCTGTAGAACTTGTTTCGGTGAATGTTGTTAAACTTTGAATTCTTAAAGTGTAATCAATTTGTATTAGTCTGTTCAGTGATTTCTGCACCGGGTGGAAAATAACGTGTGTCAACAATTTATTAGTCGAACCATTCTCCGTTCCTTCCCAACTCTTTAAACCTAACTCGTCAAAAACATAATCGCCATTGAAATCTGTCGTGTTATCAAACGCCGCCTGTCCTGTGGGCTCTCCGTAGTCAAGTGTGCAAGTTACAACAATGTCCGTGTACTTGTTACCCGCTGTGTGTCTCACTTCCATCTTGTTCCTTGTGGTGTCTTTGTTTGTAGCAGAATTGTCATCTACTACTTTGTAATAAGTCTGGTTGTACAGTGTGGCATTCGTACCAGTTGAATTTGGAGTAAGGTATGTGATTATACCCGTTGGATCAACACTAGTTCCGCCATTACCCAATGCAATCTCATGTACGAATCCTGTAGATTTATTTGCCAATGAGTTAGCCAATGCCTGAGACATGTTCTCATAGTGTATCGCATTTCTCTTGTCTACGATGACCTCACCTGTCTCTGGATCTGAAATCTTTATATGCCCCGTCATCATAACACCCGTGTTATCCTGAGGCTTTTTGTTCTCTTCTTTTGATTCTGTGGGTTTATTGTTCTGTGTCATCTAGTGTATTTATTCAGGTGCGTTTGTTGGTTCGTTAGCAATGAATTTAGCCTGTTGGGTAGTAGAAGCCTGTAATCCTTTACCATCCGCTGGATTACCATCTAGTGCCGTGTACCATACCTGTCCTCTCTTGTGTAAGATTTTAACCTGTGTTCCCGATGCTGGCACAGTGCTTAAAGTGACTGCTGTTGTGCTTCCGTCCACAGAGTAGTTAATAGTTGATCCATCCTCGCTAGTAAGCAACAATCGTTGGCCACCAATGAATATGTCTAACTCACTAGCAGAGGCTGGGGTTTGTGATAGTGCAAACGTCAATGTACTGCCGTCACCTGTGAAAGTGTTGGTGTGTACTGTGTCCGCATAAGGGATGGTTTGAGTACCAGACGCATCTACCACTTCCGTGCCTGATCCATGCTCCTTAATTCCTGTACCAAGTGTTCCACGTCTTAATTGTCCCAACGTGTTACTTGATTTTGTAAAATATTCTATTCTCTCTTTATCTATGAAAATGACACCTGGAGTATTACTTGTTACATCAGGTGTTGGCAACAAACTTGCATCTTCAACAGTTATTGTTTGTGTTCCTTCGGTCATGTCCAATGTTAATTTTGTAGTGGAGGTCTGAGAGATACGCTTGTAGAACGTCCTGTTCAGCATGTCTTTGAATATTCTAAATCCTGTCGCACCGATTGCCGAATCGATTGCAAAGTACATCACGTCTAGTCTGTCACTAGAGCTTAAAGTTTTACCTGACACTGTAATGGTGTTGCCACTCACTGTGTAATCTACACCTTGTGTAAGTTGTGCTCCATTTAACCACACGTAAGTGTAACCAGCATTCAGTGTGTCAAATCTCAAACTGAAGATACCATTTGCTCTGCCTTCTAACACTTCCCTTCGCTGTTTCATACCAAGAGCGTTGTTAAAAGTTGTCACTGATAAAACATCATCTTCACTTAAACTGTAAGGTGAAGTGATTGCACTCGTAACTAGAATTAGGTCTGCGTCTGAGCCACCTTCGATAAAGTATTGATGATCTACAAGAGTCGAAATACAAATTACATCTGTTGCAGTAGGCACTGACGCAGTAACAAATTCTATATTTTGATTGGAGATATCCACCGTGTAGTGTGTGCTTAGATCTTTTTGCACTCCATTTACAAAGACTTCTACTTGACTTGCACTGGCAATAGTTTTTGATGGATCGACTGTGGAGTCATCTCCTAGCCCTGATACAACTCCATATGTGTATGTGCTTCCATCTCCCAGGTAGTAAGTGTTGTCCGGCCCACGTAATACTCTGCCATTCAACTCAACTGTTGTTAGGCCCGAGAACGGTCCAATTGCACCTGCTGGGTAGGTCAACGCATATCTGTTTGTTGAACCATCATAGGTGATTGCCTCATTCCTTACACTTGCAAAACTTCTTGTCGACGTCGTCGATTTGTTAAATCCAGCGATCTGTATGTAAGTGTTTGCTTCTGGAGCCGTGGTGAACGTAACAGTTATGGTATTCGCCGCAGTAGTGGTTGCGTAAGCACTTGTTGGCACACCGTCTACGGTAACATAGATATCGGACGCCGTAGAGTCAAGATTGAATTCACCTCGTGTTGATGTCAGGTACGCAGTTGTGCTTCCATCACCAGTGAAAGAATTTAATACTCTGTAGTTTTCTCCCGATATTGCAAAAACTTTTGTTGATATAACACTGTGGTTTGCAGGTGCTGTATCGAAAGTTATTGTTTTATTACCGACATTTATAGTGTAATCGGAAACTGTTGAATCTAAAGCATTGCCTTTCTGTGTGACCCCATCCACTGATACAGTGACAGACCCCAATGACCCAGGATAATCACCTATTGAAAAAGTAGTTGTGGTGCCATCACCTCTGTAATTCTTCTCACTTATGAAAGGCACACCCGATTCCGGAGATGTGTATACCTTGATATCCACTGTGTCAAACATTTGTCCTGGCACAGTTTCTTCAGGAGCGTAACTTGTGTCTGGCGACACGAAATCGTCTCCTTCTAAAACTATATCGCTCGGTGCATGTCCTAGTGCCGACGTGAACAGTCCACCTTTGACTATAGAGTCAATCGTCCTGTCATCGGTTGGCGTTAATACACCGTCATCGTCGAACGGAATAAATTCTACTAATGCATTTTCTTCTGGTGTTTCACTTATGCTGAATGTTGCTGTTGATCCGTCTCCATTTATTACATCTGAAAGTTTTTTCCTTGTGCTGTCGTCTTGTGTAAGGTAAACCTGGAACACTTCTGTACTTGCTGGTGCAGAGTCAAAAGTGTAAGAAGCGGTAGAACCATCTGCCCTGAAGGCTTGTACTCTCGAGTTTCCATAATTGTCCCATGGGAAATCATACCAACCTGCTTTGTCCCACCCTGCTTCTTGACTGAATAGCAAACCTGTGACCATCGTTCCACCGTAGTCAACACCCGTCATCACTTGATCTAGTTCGTTTCCTGGCATGCCAGATCCTGGTGTGTAGAAACCTTTCGTCCTGTCTGCCGCTGTCAATCCTGTCTCGTTGCCGTACACTTTATACACGCTTCCTATGTTGTCATCGAAGTCTGTGCTTGAAGTGAATGCGTTTGTAACTTTGTAAAGTCCATTGTTGTACCTTAATAGGTCATTGTAGGCGTATGCTGTTGATGCCTTCCAATCTACAACTCTGGATGTGCTTGACACCCTGTCAAACTTTATTGTTGTGTTAAAGTCTCTGACAAGGTCATTGCTTAAATTAGCGTATGCCTTGGCAGTATCTGTTGGTGTCGTGCCATCTGTCTTACCGCCCGAAATTATAACAGTAGGTGTGGCTGTGTAGTTCGCACCTTCACCTGTCACTGTGATCTTAGTCACTGCTCCACCTTGTATGATAGCAGTGGCAGTCGCCGCTGTGGTCACTGGTGTCACATACATCTTGAAATTGCCGGATTTAGTAGATAAACCATGATTTGCAATCTGGCTATTAGGCATGTAAAAAGTTACGCCAGAATGTTCCGTGAAAGTATGACTGTGTGACGCACCAGATCCTCCATTTTGGGTGTCCCAAATGTTAGATTGTTTCTCACTTGTAAACAATGGATAATAGTAACCAAAAGTTCCGGAACTTGCTCCTGATGAACTTGTACCTTGTATCTGGAAAGGTCCAGTTGAACCAACAGTTCCGCCCAACACTGTCACAGTTGGTGCTACCTCATATCCTGAACCACCCGCTGTGATAGTGATACTCTGCACATACTTCTTATGATAGTCATACCACATTTGATATGGGTACTCAGTTAATTTGTCTGTGTCAAGATCAACGTTCAGACTTCTTATTTTGCCTGTTGTGGCATCATAGAAAGTTGGGTTGTCGAAGTCTGAGAATATGCCGTCTTGTGTTTCCGTTGTATTGTATCCTAATCGGTACTCTCTCAATTTTGCATGGAAAGGCTTGACCTCATTAATATAACTCTCTATCCATGAATCTGTTCCTGTGGTATAAGTTTTCCTTTGATCCAAAGGTCTAACAGAGTTTTTAGCGTTAATGAATGATGTTTTAAACATCCAATCAACGTAAGTCTGTTCAGAAAGTACTTTCCTTAATCCTGTGAAAAACAGGGTGTTGTATTCTCCTGCGAGATCATTAATGAATAGATCATCCCTCAATGCTGTAAGTATGTTCCTACTTTCCTGGCTTGGCTCTTGATCGAAGAAGTTATCATCAAAGTTGTCATCTCCAGCATACCCAGTGGCATCTTGTGTGTAGTCATAAAGTTTTGTTGATAGCCTAATAGTTCCATTCTCTGTTCCTACATTGGTGTATCCAGATGCAGTCTTCATAAACAGTTTCCATCCACCTGTGTCTGCACTAGTAACCTTAACGTGTTTTCCGATTGCTAGATCTAATGTGTCTAACTCATATTCAAAAGTAACCTGTTTGTCTATAGGCGTGTTTTCATTATGAATCATCAGATGAACATCAGGATCAGTGCCATACCAGTCTATGTAACTCCAATATGCAGAAGTGTTGTACGTCTGTAGTTTTGTTCTTGTAAATTCTGTTCCGTCCCATTGATATATTGCCCAATAGTTGTTTGCTGTCTCGTCTGCTTTCACCAAGTAGTTCACTGTGCCTGAAATATCTGCTGTATTCAGATAAGTCAACTCTGCGTATGTGTCCACAGAAGCGTCCCATTCACCACTTTGTGCAGTTGGTTCTGGATCTGCCGAATTGAGGTTTGTTAAAGATATCTGTCCAACCAGTTGATTCTTCTTAAGCACCGTGTTAGAATAATCAATTATCTCCTTCATGGCATCATATCTATTTACATACCAGCTCTGTCTTGGTCTGATGTTGTTACCGTATCTTTCATTCAGTGGTAGATCGAGGTCCGGAACAACGTCTCCTGTTGTATTCTTCCCTACTAGCGAATCCCACCATCGTGTCTCTATCTGCTGTGCTGGTCTATAAGCATTGTCGCCTTCTCTGACCAACTTCCATACACTGTGGGCATCACCCTCAAATGTGTTAGTCCGTATGTCTATGTTTAACACTATGTCACTATTGACAAGGTTTTTGACATTGTTGATCTGGAACTTGTTGGTGTCTGTCACACTGTAGTAGTTGTAGTCGAACGCACTTGGATTGCTTATTAGATTGGCAATAAACGCTATAGTGTTCTTCCTATGGGCATGTGTGTGCCTGTCTCTATTGTCAGTATTTTCTGGCATTGTTGTTTTGCCTTTTACCCAGAAGTAGTAATAATTTACAAAACTATCTACACTTGAATCATATTTCTGTACTACAGTGTACTTTGAATTATCGCCTGCCAATGCTGTACCTGTTATTATTGTGCTTGTGCCTTCAGGCCTTATGTTCCATTCGCTTGGCAGTAGTCTAGATTCTACCCATTCGTACACATCAATGCTAGAACCAGGGAACGTCTGCCCCCAGTGGTTGTGTTTGTATTCCTGTGTGTCTTGCTCATACCATAGCCATTTTACCGTTGATAGATCCCACCAAACATCTCCTATGTGATCTTCGGCCCACGGAGTCTTGATATTGGCATTATCTCCCACGTTGTAGGTGGCCGGATCCCAAGCAGTCTTAATATTAATTTCTCTGTCCGCTACTCCTAGTATCCTGCCCTTAACCGGATCGTACAGGTCATAGTAGCCTCGTAATTGTTTTGTGCTATTGTTGAATTCGAATACTTTGCCTAGTTTGTCCGTATCCATCAGTGCGGTCTCTGTTACTAAATTTTTCCAAGCATATTCACCGTTCACTGTCAGGTCATAACAGGTAACTGTTCCGTCGTCAACTAGTTTGGTGCTTCCGTCTGGTCCTGTGTTGCCAACATCCTTTGGTGCTCCAATAAAAACCGAATTGTCAATCATGCACACACCACGTGCGAAGTCATCATATGCTGACAAGTTATCTGATGTCATACGGTCATCAATAACAAACTTTGTATTGTACATTGTGGCTGTGAATGCTCCACCGGATTCTGTGTTCCTATCCACTATGTTGGTGTCCTGTAGATCGAATGTGGTCTCTCCTGAGTCAAATTTTATCTCTCTATCACTCGCAAAGTTTTCAGCACCTATCACTAATCGTGTGCCAGTGTCATTGAGATCTAGGCTGGTCCCAAACTTACTGTTACTGCTAGAACTAGGTGCACTTATAGTCTGTTGTAAGGTGTACGTGTTCGTGGAATCGTCAGCGTTCCATTTGTAGTAATATATTTCACCCGCATCTGGATGCTCCGTGCCGTCGACTCCCGGTGCACCGATTATCAATGTTGTACCATCTTTGCTCATTGCTATTGACTCTGCAAAAGCGTTGTTTAATGACGAACCATCGCTGGCCACACCCGTTATTGTCTGTGCCAATGCGAAAGAATTTTGTGTGCTTCCATCATTGCTTTGTGATGTCTTCTTAAATATCTCAACTTTGCCTGCGTTGCCTGGTGCCAAAGAAGTTACAGCCAGTATGTCACCATTATCGTTGGCCGCAATCCTGTTTCCAAATCTCTGTCCTGAACCACCGGCTGGTGCTTCTATTGTGTAGTCTTGTGTCCACGTGTCGTATGTGGAACCGTCCGCACCAACTCCCCAAGTGTACATGTACACTCTACCCGTGTCACTGGAGTGTCCTGGTGCCGACACAAATAGATATTTGTCTGCTGTGGACCTACCTGATGATGTGCCTGGTTCAGATATTTTGTGTGCCCAACCAAAATTAGCATTCTCATTTAATGTAGAGCCATCTGTGGGAGATGTTACTGTGTTTAGTATACCATACTTGAACGTGCTAGGATCCCATAGGTAAATTTTTACAAGTCCGGAATTAAGAAATCTAGTGCTTCCGTCGGCACCTACTGCATTCGTGTAAGGTGCGCCGGCCACAACAAAATTCTCGTCTGTGCTAATCGACAATGATTCACCTAGCCTACTGGTGTTGTCATCATTATCAGTCATGGTCGCCGTTAACTGTGTCTGTAGTGCTGTGCCTGGTTCTGTGGAAGACCTGAATAAGAAGTGCACCTCACCTTGACCTTTGCCTGGTGCAGATGCTATGACCGTCCGTCCATCATTACGGGCCACAATCCTGTGTCCAAACTCCTGTTCCGCAGAGCTGGCGTCTGGCGAAAGTTTAAGCGTTGTTGCATACGGATCCTGTTTCTCATACACACGCCACAGACCCGAACTGTCCGCGTCCGCGAACACCTTATCTCCTGGCTGTTCTATTGCATCATTCTTATCTGTGTACTGATCGTATTCCAACAGATTGTTGACATTGTCCATTGACGCCAACCTCACGGATACGAATTTGTATATGTTACCGTAACTGTCAGCAGTTGATCCGTCTTCCAGAGCCGGAATGAATGCCACGTTGCCTGTGTAATTGACGATCACTGTCTTGTGGTCTGGCACTGAGCTGACTTGGTACACACCATTCAGTGATTCTTCCTCACTGTTTGATATGCCAAAGTAATCTGCCAGTGAGGTTGTCGTGCCTGCACTTAAATTATGAGAATTTGTAAATGTAATCTCCAACTGCACCGCATCGTTGATTATGTTCAGAGTGGCTATCTTTATGCCAGCACTTGTGATCCTGAACACGTCCCAATCCCTGTTACTCTTGTTGGCAACCCATACCAGATCATTGGTCGTGATCAAATTCATGTCAAGATTCATTATCTCGGCAATATTGAATGCAGTGTGTTGCACCTGTTGTAATTGCGGATACCCTGCCGTCTTAAACACCTGTGCTGTGTCTCTGTCGACTCCTTCTTTTGTGTAGTCCAATCTCTTGAATGTGGTTGATGCTGTGTACTCAACCGGCTTGTAGTAGAAGTCTTCTTTGCTTATAGACTCAGACCTCGCATATTCTACAGTGTCAGATGGGGTGTCGAGTAATTCTATGCTCTGTGGATCTGCAGTGATCTCGTCGTCCTTTAAAACAAGTTGTATATTCTGTATGGAATCGGTGTTACCGAACGTACCAGTTCTGATCATCCACTCTGGATATAGATCCAATGAGATATCTTCCCCCTCGTACTTGACTTTTAGAATTTTGTCTATGGCGTTCTGTGTGCCTTTCTCTCTAATGTATCCTTGATAGAACTTGTACTGTGAGACGTCATTGACAAATAAGTTCTCTAGATAATCCCTGCTTTGGTATCCTGTCAGCCTCTGTGCCAATTTCTGTTGTGATTCGTCAAAGTTGTTGGTCTCCAGATCATAGAAGTCATTGAACTGTGATATCTTGTAATCAAAGTTAGGTATCAGTTGTGGTGCTGGTTTTTCATTCTTGAGAGTCCAAGAAACCGTCTCAAAAGTTGATCCTGAATTATGATTTACTTTGGCAACATAGAACTTGCCTTGATATTCAACGCTGTCGCCTATCCTGTAGTCTGTGTTGGCTGTCCAGTAGGTAACTTGTGCGGCGTCAAAAACAAATCCCGGAGCGTAATAGTCACCGTTCCATCCACCAGTTTTCCAACCAACTAGTTTTAATCTCTGTTGTCTGAAGCCAGTGAATGTATCATATATGATGTCTGCAAACACCGTGCTGTTATCGAACAGCAGTATGTGTTCTTTCTGCACTGTGTTCAGTGCTATGTTGTAAAGACCAACGGTATCCGATTTCATCCCTAATTCAAATGTCTTGCCTATTCGTTTGGTTGATATCTCTCCGATGCCTATCTTCCTGCCACCCGAGTCCAACAATGAGTAGTCACCTGCTAGATTCCTAAGTTTACCAACAATGCTGTTGTTTGTGTCTAATTCAAAACCGTCCGCGGCCGGAGAAACAGTCACAGCCGAACCTGGTGCCCACTCCTGTGTGGTCCAAAACAAGAACTCTCTGACTGCGTTCTGCCAGTTCAATGTTTCCTTTAACTCTTTTGAAAACTTGTCAAATTTAAATCCTTGTGACTCTAACCAATGTCCATATCCAAACAGGAAGTCTGCTACGTCCTGGATAGTGTCAAATACATATCCATATGGTATGGTCTGTGTTGTGTCTTGATAAAGGCTGTACTGTTTGACCACTGTCGACCCCGTAACAGACACTGCTGTCTCTTTGGTTGTCTTGACAGGATAATTGAAATTAAAATACGGTTTGACTGTGCTGTAACCTAGCACCTTGTATCCACCAGCAAATGTAACCGTGGAGCCGTCTGTGTCTGTCGTTGTATCTGTGTTCTTTTCAATAAGCACACCAGAATAATAAAAACTTTCTACGGGATTCGATGTCCTGAACAGTATCTTATAGTTCTCATCTGGAATAAATTTTGATCCAGACGTTGATCCTGGAGATACGCTATCTGTAAGTATCTTTATGTTGTCCTTGTCTGTGAATCCACCCAACTTGTAGGCCAACTGCACAGATAGATTTTTGATCTTGTCATAATAGAAAGTTTTTGTATCTAAGTTCTTAGAAATCAAATAGTTAACGACAAGAGGTTGATACCCCGCTGTCTGGTACCTTGTGATTACACCTGTTGCTGTGTTTGTTTCTGTTTCAAGGTGATATTTGGCCGTGGCCAATGTTCTTCTAATTCCTGTGTCCTTGTCAATCTGGTTGCCAGATACGTTTACTTGTAGCCTTGCTGGATCAAAAAAATTAGAGAAAAATTTTGCTGGTTTTGTAAGACCGAGCGTCTTCGTCACTGTAAATGGATAAGAGCTGGATCTCCTCCACGCCGTCTCCGCTGGAGCCTGATCCCCAAACTTCCAGGCATTTCGTCTGCCCGGTATGTCAAAATTATCAATTAGGTGTGCCGCTAGTGGATCTAGTAGATTTCCAGATGCGTCAACTGGTAGGTAGTTTCTGATCAGTGGTTTACCATATCTTCCAGGTTCGGTCGCTATCGCATTCCATAGCACATCGTTACCTGACGTGTATGGTGCGGCGCCGTACGTGTCATCCCAATCTGTAGGCTTTTCTGAATGGCCCAGCATCTCCCACGGTCTCACATGCGGAGAGTCGGTGTCGTAGAAATATTTGTATATGCCCCTCCAGTATCCTGGTAGGTTCTCATCTATCAACCGTCCCTTAGATCTTGCGTAGTTGTAAGTGAATGGCGATCCTTCGGAGAACACGGTATTGTTAATATATTGGACATTGTTACGGCCAGCCCATTGATAGAAATCTGCACCCATCACCCCGTCAACTTCCTGTAGCGTATATTCCGTTGACGTGAAAGCACTAGGCACGACATCATGTATGTCAACCAACGTGGCATCGTAAGTTACTTTAATGTTGTTGTAGATCCTTTTCTCAAGTTCCAATATTAATTCATCACGCTCATCGCCATACGATTTTATAATCGACCCATCGTGTTTCCTTATCACTGCTGTGTCTGTAATATAAGTTGAGTCTGTGAATGTCTCTGGTGTAAACTTTGGATACATTCCAAGTTTTGTCGGCGACGGTGGCAAGTAACTGCCTGTGGTATCCGTGTAGTCCTTGATCACAATTTTGTCACCTTCTGCAAGTGTTTTACTGATGTTTACACTGTCGTCTGTTGTGCTGAAAGTGTAGTCTGTTCCCAACAGCAGTTGGACGTCATTGAGGTACACATACACTGCTCTATTGCTTAATGTTGTAACATCGTGTTGTGAGTCAAGTGCATATTCTGTTTGTGATGAACCTAGGACGGTATATGATCTAGTCGATACGTTTTCTCCCCAACCCACCATGTCCTCATAGTAGAACGGAAAGGTACTGTTCCTGCCTGGCGTAATAGCGGAGATTATCTCATCAACCCTGTCAGCGGCCACTCCCTCGTATGCTGTGCCAGTCGCATGTGTTAGAAATGCGTTATACCATTTTTCATACTCTTGTCCTGCATAATCAATGGCAGAAACAAAATTTGCTTCTTGATCTAGCAGGTTGAACATTGCAGGCACTAATGGTCCTTCGTGTTGATGTATGCTACCACCTTTCAACCTTGCATCTGGTTTGTCTCGTAGGTTTGATACTCCTGGTATCGTTCCTGTGACATCTTGATTCTTGTCAAATATGTTTCGCACATGATTCAATACCTGCCCAAACGTAAATGTGCCCAACTTTTCATTGAGACTGTTTGTTTCAAGGTTTTCCGGTATCTCGTAGATTCCTTTGTCAACTATCTTCTCGGCACTACTGTAACCAGCAATCCTGACTTGATCGTTGACTTCTAGAGCTTTGTTAAATTTTATGTATTTGTTTTTTGTTCCTGTTTCCAGAGTGTAGTCTGTGGTAAGTGTTTTTCTAGAACCATTCACTGATACAGACACCTCAAGATCTGTCAGGTCTGCCGAGTTATTGTAGAAGTCAATCGGGAACAACTGTTTCTCTGTTGCATCAACTATTAAGGTCCTAATTACACGCTGTTTACTTTCGGTCGTCCTTTTAATCCAGGCACTCCTTGAGTTGTGTGTGGCTCTTCCTGTGGTGTAGTGTAGGTGTCCCTCTGCTAGATTTTTTGACACTGTCTGTGAACCACTCTTGTAAGTAAATGTTCCAGAAGTATGATCTGATTCAAACACTATGTCGCCTACATTATTGATTGTGTTATACTTTACTTTGATCCCTAGCACCGTGTCTGTCGTTGCTGTGTCTGATGTATCGAAAGCAAACACTTTTGCGCCTGCGAAAGTTGAATTTGGATATGAAGTCGCATCATCAAACGCTGTATGTTCGTCGTCGAACATGGCAAACAACGGCTGTTGATTCACTCCTGTCTTCTCCTGT